>TARA_R110000782_G_scaffold78276_8_pt1 | contig 240332 bp, 226 predicted proteins | sample TARA_R110000782 | Tara Oceans TARA_R110000782 (sample SAMEA4397859) | marine metagenome | biome: Polar Biome; feature: [SRF] surface water layer (ENVO:00010504); material: water (ENVO:00002006), including particulate matter (ENVO:01000060) such as... | depth 5 m | reverse complement strand
GGTCGCGGCCGGCATGAACCCGATGGACCTGAAGCGCGGCATCGACATTGCCGTCACCAAGGTTGTTGCGGACCTCAAGGGTCGTTCGAAGCCAGTTTCCGGTTCCAACGAAGTCGCACAGGTCGGTATCATTTCGGCCAATGGCGACAAGGAAGTCGGCGAGAAGATCGCCGAAGCCATGGAAAAGGTCGGCAAGGAAGGCGTCATCACCGTCGAGGAAGCCAAGGGCCTGGAATTCGAGCTTGATGTCGTCGAAGGCATGCAGTTCGATCGCGGTTACCTCAGCCCCTATTTCATCACCAACCCGGAAAAGATGCAGGTCGAGCTTCAGGATCCCTATATCCTGATCCACGAAAAGAAGCTCTCCAACCTGCAGGCGATGCTTCCCATTCTTGAAGCGGTTGTGCAGTCGGGCCGTCCGCTGCTCATCATCGCGGAAGACATCGAGGGCGAGGCTCTGGCCACGCTCGTCGTCAACAAGCTGCGCGGCGGCCTGAAGGTTGCTGCGGTCAAGGCTCCGGGCTTCGGTGATCGTCGCAAGGCGATGCTGGAAGACATCGCGATCCTGACCAAGGGCGAGATGATTTCGGAAGACCTCGGCATCAAGCTGGAGAATGTCACGGTCGGCATGCTCGGCACCGCCAAGCGCGTCACCATCGACAAGGACAACACCACCATCGTCGATGGCGCCGGTGATGGCGATGCGATCAAGGGTCGCGTTGAAGCGATCCGTGCGCAGATCGAGAACACCACCAGCGACTATGACAAGGAAAAGCTGCAAGAGCGTCTGGCCAAGCTGGCTGGCGGCGTTGCCGTTATCAAGGTCGGCGGTTCGACCGAGGTTGAAGTGAAGGAGCGCAAGGATCGCGTTGACGACGCTCTCCACGCTACCCGCGCTGCTGTCGAAGAAGGCATTGTTCCTGGCGGCGGTACGGCTCTTCTTTATGCCACCAAGGCTCTTGACGGCCTGAAGGGCGTGAATGACGACCAGACCCGCGGTATCGACATCATCCGCAAGGCGATCGAGGCTCCGCTGCGTCAGATCGCACAGAATGCCGGTTTTGACGGCGCGGTTGTCGCTGGCAATCTGCTGCGTGAAGGCGATGAGACCAAGGGCTTCAACGCATCGACCGATGTGTATGAGAACCTCGTTGCCGCTGGCGTGATCGACCCGACCAAGGTCGTGCGCACGGCGCTGCAGGATGCGGCGTCGGTCGCAGGTCTGCTCATCACCACCGAGGCGACCATTGCTGAACTGCCCGAAGACAAGTCCGGCGGCGGCATGCCCGGCGGTATGCCCGGCGGCATGGGCGGTATGGGCGGTATGGACTTCTAAGTCCTACAGCTCTTGACATTCGCATAGAGGGAGCCGGGGGCGCATCACGCGCCTCCGGCTTCTTTTTTTCGATCGATTAAGAAGACTTTCCCCTGTTTTCAGGTAGGCTGAAGGCCTGATGCTTTAATCGGCATTGACTGTGACCGCCCGGTTTCGCATCAGTGACAGGAACTGTTCGAGCGACACCATCATCGGGATGTGCATCGCTCGCAACGGAAAAGGCGGAAAGAAGCACTGCAATGATGCGTCGCATGGAAGACAGGGTCTTTCTCGGGTTGGTCGGGGTTGCGACGCTGGCCTTTCTGTGGCTGATATGGACCTTCTTCAACGCCATATTATGGGCGATCGTTGCCGCTATCATGTTCGCGCCCATCCAGCGCTGGCTCATGCAGAAGCGGCCAGATCGTCCCAATTCGATGGCGGCGCTGACGCTCCTAATGCTGATTGCCATCGTTATCGTGCCGATGATGATAGTGGGCGGCCTGTTGTTGCAGGAAGCGGCAATGGTTTATAACGGCGTTCAGGCTGGTCATATCAATTTTGCGGATTATTTCGCGCAGGTGCAGCATGCCCTGCCGGACTGGGCGAGCCAACATCTGAACCGTCTGGGCCTCAACAACATAGAAGCCGTGCGCGACAGGATCGGGGCCGGGTTGGCCGCGAGCTTCGAAACGCTGGCGGCGCAGGCGCTCAATATCGGCCAGCGCACATTTTCATTCTTCCTCACACTTGGTGTGATGCTGTATCTGACGTTCTTTCTGTTGCGCGACGGTGGACGGCTTTCGGCGCTGGTTGTCGATGCGGTGCCGCTCCATTCGAACCAGCGTCGGGCGCTGGCGGAGAAGTTCATTGCGGTCGTGCGCGCAACGATAAAGGGCAATATGATCGTCGCCATCGCTCAGGGCGCGCTGGGCGGGTTGATCTTCTGGGGGCTGGGTATTGGCGGAGCGATGCTCTGGGCAGTGTCGATGGCGTTTCTCTCGCTCATCCCTGCCGTGGGCACGGGGCTGGTATGGGTACCGGTTGCCATCTATCTGTTTGCGACAGGGGCGATGGTGAAGGGGGCGATCCTTGTCTTCTGCGGCGTGTTCGTCATCGGCATGGTCGACAATGTGCTGCGTCCGATACTGGTGGGCCGCGACACACGCATGCCCGATTATATGGTGTTGATCTCGACGCTGGGCGGGCTCAAACTGTTCGGCCTCTCCGGCTTCGTCATCGGGCCGGTGATCGCCGCACTCTTCCTCGCGGTGTGGGAGATATTCATTGCGACCCGGCGGCAAATGAGTGTGCCCGACATGAATAAAGGGCAGGAGAGACGGGAAGATGCGTGATTTCATAAGCTGTGCGGCATTTGTGATCGCGGCCTCTTGCTCTTTTGCATCCATGGCGCAGGAAGGCACATCCACTGTTGCGCCTGCGACGGAGGCTCCGGGCGCTGTCGCCGCGCCCGGCATACCCAAGCCCGCAACCGTGATCGTCACCATGCAAACGGGCGAGGGGCCGATCGTGCTGGCGCTTGAAAAAGAGCGCGCGCCCATCACCACCCGCAACTTCCTGCGCTATGCCGATGAAAAGCGGCTGGACGGCGCGGCATTCTATCGCGCGGTGAATATGGGTGATAATTATGGGCTGGTGCAGGGCGGTGTGCGCATGCCGCAAAAGCTGTTGCCGCCAATTGCTCATGAACCCACGAGCCAGACCGGCCTTTCGCATGTCAGAGGCGCGATTTCGATGGCGCGCGCGGCGGAGGGAACGGCCCAATCCGATTTTTTCATCCTCGCGGGCGACATGAAGGGTCTTGATGCCAATCCGGCAGCGCCCGGAGACAATAGCGGGTTTGCCGTGTTCGGCCATGTGGTCGAGGGCATGGATGTTGTGATGAAGATCATGGACGGAGAGATTTCCCCAACGCTGGGCGCCGACAACGGCATGCAGGGGCAAATGCTCGCCGCGCCGGTGAAGATAATTTCCGCGCGCCGCACGCCGGACTATAAGTCGACAGCGGCCGTTCCTTCCGCCCCTGATACTCCGCAAGTGCAGGCCACGGAGCAATAAGCTGGTCACGGATATTTGATGATTTTCCGTTCAGTAAGGGTTCACCCGGTGCGATGGTTAAAGGGCAATCGCAGCGGCTTGACCTTGTTTGAGAACAGGTTCACGTTCCGTCCATCTTCCGCATGTCCATGCGGTTTCACCTTGCTTGTCGGAGCATCCTGAAATGGCCATCATCAAGACACTATCCTCGCTTTCGTTGACATGCGCGCCGCTCGCGCTCGCGCTTTCTGCTCTGTCGTCTGCCCCCGCAGCGCTGGCGCAAGACGGCAACGGGCCCGCGCCGACGGTTACGACGCAATTGCCCCGTATTGCCGTGCCCAGCCATTATACGATCAGGGTTGCGCCGGACGCCGCCAACCTGAAATTCGCTGCGCAGGCGAGCATCGACATCGAACTGACGCAGGCGACAAAGACGATCACGCTCAATGCCGCCGATCTCAGCTTTACATCGGCCAGCATAACGGCGGCGGGGCAGAAGAAGGCGATAAAGGGAGACGTCTCGCTCGATGAGAAAGCGCAGACCGCAACGGTGACCTTCGGCAAGGAATTGTCGCCGGGCAAATATACCCTCGCCTTTGTCTATGACGGTGTCATCAGTCAGCAGGCGAACGGATTGTTTGCGCTCGATTACAAGGATGGCGAGGGGGCCGACAAGCGCGCGCTTTTCACGCAATTCGAAGCACCCGATGCGCGCCGGTTCGTGCCGAGCTGGGATGAACCGAGCTACAAGGCTACCTTCGATATTTCCGTTGTTGTTCCCGCCGGGCAGATGGCGGTGAGCAACATGCCGATCGCGTCTACCGTGGCGCAGAAGGATGGCACCAGCCTCGTTACCTTCGGCACCAGCCCGAAAATGTCGACCTATCTCATGTTTCTCGGCATGGGCGAGCTGGAGCGGATGACGGCCATGTCGGCGGGCACCGAAATCGGCGTCGTCACCGGCAAGGGCAATGTGAAGAAGGCGCAGCTCGCGCTCGATGCAGCGGTCGAGATACTACCTTATTTCAATGATTATTTTGGCACGCCTTTCCCGCTGCCCAAGCTCGACAATGTTGCCGGACCGGGGCAGAGCCAGTTCTTCTCCGCGATGGAAAACTGGGGCGCGATATTCACCTTCGAGCGCGCATTGCTGGTCGATCCCAAATCGACGTCGGAAGCCGCGAAACGGCGCGTCTATGAAATCGTCGCGCATGAAACTGCGCATCAGTGGTTCGGTAACCTCGTGACTATGAGTTGGTGGGACGATCTCTGGCTCAACGAGGGTTTTGCGAGCTGGATGGCGACCAAGGTATCCGACGTTATGAAGCCGGAATGGGAGATGCTGCTCACCCGTGTCGATGGGCGGGAGGCCGCCATGGGGCTGGATGCCTATGCCACGACCCATCCGGTAGTGCAGAAGATCGATACCGTCGAAGAGGTCAATCAGGCGTTCGATGCGATCACCTATCAGAAGGGCGAAGCGGTCATCACCATGCTGGAGAGCTTCGCGGGGGAAGATGCGTGGCGCGAGGGCATCCGCGCCTATATGAAGAAGCACGCCTACGGCAACACCGTGACCAGCGATCTGTGGTCGGCGGTGGAAGCGGCGGGCGCTACTGGCCTTTCGACGATTGCGCAGGATTTCACATCGCAGCCGGGTATTCCTTTGGTGAAGGTCGATAGCGCCGTCTGCGAGGGCGGCATGACGAAGCTCAGTTTCAGCCAGAGCGAGTTCAGCCGCGACGCCAAGGCAGCGAAGGACGCCTCTTCCCTTAAATGGCATGTGCCGATCAAGGCGCAGACGCTGGACGGCGAAGCGAGGGCGATGATCCTCGACGGCAAGGGCGCGATGGAGTTGCCCGGATGCGGCGCTTATGTCGTCAATCTGGGGCAGGCGGGCTATTACCGCTCGCTCTATCCGGCGGCCAATGTTGCGGCGCTGGCGAAGGATTTCACCAAGCTCGCATCGATCGACCAGAGCGGCCTGCTCGCCGACAACTGGCAACTTGGCCTTGGCGGCTATCAACCGATGGCGCAGGCGCTGGATCTTGTCGATGCGGTGCCGGCAGACGCCAGCGATGTCATCCTCGCGGCAGTGCCGGATTATCTCGAATCGGCGCACAGGATATTCGAAGGCGATGCGGCGACGCAGGCGCGCTTGCTCGGTTATGCATCCGGCAAGTTGACGCCCATCCTGACACGTATCGGCTATGATGCGCGTGAAGGGGAGGGCGCACAGGCGCCGCTGTTGCGCCAATCACTGATAGCGACGTTGGGCGATATGGGCGATGAGGCGATTGTGGCCGAAGCCAAGCGTCGCTTTGCCGCGCTCAAGGATGATCCGGCTGCGCTCGACGGCCCGCTCAAATTCATATGGCTTGGCATTGTCGCCAAAAATGCGGATCAGGCGACCTGGGATGCATTGCGCGCCATGGCGCATTCTGCGCCTTCTGCATTGGAACGGGCGCAACTTTTCGGTCTATTGGGGCGCGCCAGGGATGACGCCTTGTCAGCCAAGGCACTGGAGCTTGCGCTGACCGATGAGCCGGGAAAGACGACAAGCGCGGCGATTGTTTCCGCCGTGGCGGTCGATCATGACATGCAGGCGGTCGATTTCGTGCTCGCCCACCGCGCGCAATATGAAGCGCTAATCGATGTTTCGGCGCGGGCTCAGGCACTGGCGCGACTGGGCGGCAATTCGGCCGATCTTGCGATGGCGGAAAAGCTCAATGCCTATGCGGATCAATATCTTACCCCGGAATCGCGCAAGGTTACGGATCGCGCCATCGCTGCGATTAAGGCGCGCAGCGCGACGCGCGCACGGTTGAAACCGGAAATATTGGCCTGGCTGGATAGAAAAGACGGCAAAAAGAACGAAAAAATTAAAAAATAGGGGCTAATCCGCGAGCGATGAAATTGGCTCAACATCTTGTCGAAAAGCCCTGGGGGCGGTGTACATTACCGCCTCCGTTTGATGCTGTTGCGGCTCAGGGAACAGATCAGGCCAAGCGCATTGGCGAAATATGGTTCGAGCCTGCCGATGGGCGTATATTGCCGCTGCTCGTCAAATATATCTTCACCAGCGAAAAACTGTCGGTGCAGGTGCATCCGGATGATGCGCAGGCAAGGGTCCGCGGGCAAAAGGCCGGCAAGAATGAATGCTGGTATATATTGGATGCAGAGCCTGGGGCTGTGCTTGGGCTTGGGACGGTAATACCACTGGACGAAGCGGAATTGCGCGCGGCGGCGCTTGATGGTTCGATCGAGCGACTGATGGACTGGAAGCCGGTGAAACCGGGTGAATTTTATGCCGTTCCGGCCGGAACCGTGCATGCCATCGGAGCCGACATTTCATTGGTCGAAATTCAGCAGAATGTCGATCTTACCTATCGGCTTTATGATTATGGTCGTCCGCGCGAGCTGCATCTCGACGACGGCGCTGCTGTATCCTCCGCGCGTCCATATCCTGCCGAACAGATCATGCGGATCGAGCCTGAAGGCGCCGCCGAGCAAGCGCTTGCGCATTTTCCGCAGTTCGATGTGGTGTATAGCCGCTCCATGGCCTCTTCCCGCGCCGATCGAATGGATCGGGCGATGTGGGCGGTTCCGCTTTCCGGCGAGATATCCGGCGGCGGCGAACATGCGCGTGCGGGCGGGTGTCTTTATCTTGCGCCGGGCGAGGCATTTGACCGGGTATCCGACGATGCGACGGCGCTTCTCGGTTTTGCCGCCTGACAGCATCGCGTGGGCATAAGAAAAGGGCGGCTCCCGCAGGAACCGCCCTTCGTTTTCTTGAGCGAAGACTTACTTCAACTCGACGGTGCCGCCGGCTTCCTCGATCTTCTTCTTGATCTCTTCGGCTTCCGCCTTGTTCACGCCTTCCTTGACGGCCTTCGGCGCGGACTCGACGAGAGTCTTCGCTTCGGTCAGGCCAAGGCCGGTGATCGCGCGGACTTCCTTGATGACGTTGATCTTCTTGCCACCGTCGCCGGTGAGGATGACGTCGAACTCGGTCTGCTCTTCGGCAGCCGGAGCGGCGGCGGCAGCAGCCGGGCCAGCAACCGCAACAGCGGCGGCAGCCGAGACGCCCCATTTTTCTTCCAGAGCCTTGGACAGCTCAGCAGCTTCCATGACGGTGAGAGCCGACAGCTGATCGACCAGTGCGTTAATATCTGCCATGTTTAACCTATATACCTTTCTGGGCGGGGCATAAGCCCCTCATCTTAGAGTGAAAAACAAAGAACATTCTTGGCCTCGGAGCTTATGCGGCTTCCTTTTCCGCATAGGCGTTGAAGACCCGTGCCAACTGCGCCGCAGGCGCCTGGGTGACGGTTGCGAGCTTGGTCGCCGGGGCCACAAGCAGGCCGACGATTGTGCCGCGCAGTTCATCCAGTGACGGCATCGATGCGAGCGCCTTGACGCCATTTGCATCGAGCAGGGTGTCGCCCATCGCCCCGCCAACGATCTCAAGCTTGTCGTTGGTCTTGGCGAAATCGACCACAACCTTGGCAGCCGCGACAGGATCGGCCGAGGTGGCAAGCGCAACAGGGCCGGTCAGCAGGTCGCTGATCTGCTCATATTGCGTTTCCTTCAACGCGATCTTGGCGAGCTTGTTCTTCGTAACCTTGAAGCTGGCGCCAGCGTCACGCATTTTCTGCCGCAGGTCCGTCGAATGAGCGACGGTCAGGCCGAGATTGCGTGTCACCACAACAACCCCGATCTCGGCAAACGTAGCGTGCAGCGTGGTCACCACCTCAGATTTCTGGGTACGATCCATGCCATTCTCCACAAATATCCCGCCGGACCATCCGACAGGATAAACCACGATCATGCCAGGGCATGACCGCATAGATTGTCCGAAGGGGTAAGGATCGCCCGCACATTATGGCCCGGATAGGGGCAGAGATGGCGGAACCGGATCATATCCGGCAAGAAACTTTTCCCCGTCTAGGCTGGAAATTAAGAAGGGCATATTCCCTTCACCAACTGTCTCGGACGGCGCCTTTCGGGTTTTATGCCGAAGTGCAGTGCGGGCCGTTAGCGGAGTTGGCAGCAGATGTCCACAAATTTATCCCGTTTCAGCCGGGATAGTGGATCGCTGTTATCTCATATTCCCGTTCGCCCGCTGGCAATCTCACCCGGCGCACATCGCCAATGCCTGCCCCGCGCAATGCCCGGGCGAGCGGCGCATCCCATCCGATACGGCCTGCCGCTGCGTCTGTTTCGTCATTGCCGACGATGGTGACCGTGCGTTCGGCATCATTCTCATCGACGATCGTGACTGTGGCGCCGAAATAGACGCGGCTCTTGTCCGGCTGCTGCGCCGGATCGATCACCCGGGCATCCTTCATCTTCTTCGACAGGCGACGGAGCTGGCCGTCGATTTCACGCATGCGCTTGCGGCCATAGAGATAGTCGCCATTTTCGCTGCGATCACCATTGCCCGCAGCCCAGCTTACGACTTCGACGATCTTCGGGCGTTCGTCGCCCAGCAACCGGTCATATTCGGCACGCAGGGCAGCATAGCCCTGTGGCGAGATGTAGTTGATCTTTTCGGTCATCGCCCGGGCCTTATCACCCGGCGTCATTCTTGCCCAGATAGCGCGAGAGCGGGCGCGAAAGCATGGCTTGTCCGGTTTGTTGCGCGCGCATCGCATCGTAAACGACCGCGTTTTCCAGAACGCGCTGCACATAATTGCGCGTTTCGTAGATCGGAATATTTTCGATCCAGCGCAGGATATCGCTGCCGGGAAGGCGAGGGTCGCCATTGGCCTTGAGCCATTTGTTCACATTGCCCAGCCCGGCATTATAGGCCGCAACGGCAAGCGGATAGCTGCCGCCATAATAATTGAGCATCCGCTGGAAATAGCTGCTGCCCAGCATGATGTTGTAGTCGGTATCGACGGTGAGGCCGCCATAATTATAAGCGAGACCGACTTTGCCGGATTGCTCGCGCGCGGTGCCGGGCATGAGCTGCATCAGGCCGCGCGCGCCGGCATGGCTGACCGCCGCCTTGTCAAACTGGCTTTCCTGCCGGGTGATGGCGTGGATCATCGTCCAGTTGGATTGATGCCCGCCGGGCACGGAAAGGCTGGGAAAACCGGAGAGGCTATAGGCGGCACTACCATCAGGGCGGGCCTTGCGGCCGACCATCACCGCCAGATCGGGGCGCTTGATTCGATCGGACAGCTCATTCGCAAGCACGCGGTCGCTATCGCTGACGACGCTTGCGGCAAGCGCGCGCAGGAAAATGCTTTGGTCCTGCCAGCGCCCCGCCGCGCCCAGCCCCTTGGCCGCGCGGACGAGCGGGCGTTGGTCGAAGTCCCGGCGCTGCTGGTCAGTGATTTCGACCTTCTCGGCAAAGCGTGTCGGCGCCATCGTGGGAAGTTTCAGTCGTTCGAGCGCCAACTGGCCGTAGAACTGGTCGGGATAGGCGGCGGCCATTGCGAAATGGCTATCGGCCTGCGCCTTGTCGCCAGCGGCGAGCGCGGCGCGGCCCGCCCAATACCAACCCTTTGACATGGTCTGCGGCGATCGCGCGGCGCTGGCATAATTGTCGAACATCGCCATGGCGTCGCGCGGACGGTTGAGCCGGTAATAGGCCGTGGTTCCGGCAAGCCAGGCGAGACTGGTATAATCGTCACGCTGGCCAAGCGACTGGTCGCGCACATCGACGCCGGGCGCATAGGCGTCGTTGAGCTTGCTGGCGATCTGATAGGCGAGGGTCCATTGGTTGTCATTGGCGGCGGCGCGGGCGTTGACCAGCAGCGCCTCATACCATTTTTCCGGATCGAGCGGGCGCACGATAAGCGCTTCGCGCTGGGCCAGCAGTTCGCGCGCGAGCAGGCTGTTGCCATTGTTGCGCAACCACAGGGCGCGGTCGGCGATAAAGCCGGAATTCCCTTTGGCGAAAGGCTCGGCGCTCTGCACTTTGGCGGCGGCATCGGGCGCATTGCGCTGCATCGCTATACGCGCCTCGATGACGGGGCGGACTGCGGCAGAAAGATAAGGCAAGGCGCGTGCAGCTCCGGTCGGACTGCCGGCCCAGAGGGCGGCATCGGCATGCGCCGCATGATCGTCGGGGGTGAGCGTGGAACCGAACGTCGTCAGCAGCCATGTCGCATCGTCGAGGCTTAGCGCGCCCGTGCGCCATGCCTGTCTCGCGGCAGTCCGCGCTTCCTCCATGTGGTTGGAGGCGGAAAGAGCAAGGGCGTTTCGGGCATGGCCAGTGGCGCTTTGCGGAGGAAACTGCCGGAAGTAGGCGATCACCGCCGACGGGCTGTAGCTTTGCGGAGAGATCGATCGTTCGGCAAGGCGCCGCATGCGCGTTTCGCCCGGCCATCCGGGATGGGCGAGCATGAAGCTGGAATAGGATGCAAAGCCCAGGCCATCGCTCTCCTGCAGGCGCTTCCACTGGTCGACTATGGCCATGATGGGGGCGTCTGCGCTCTGGATGACCTTGGCGCGGGTGTCGTCCCAGTCCGGCGAGCCGTTGGGCGAGGCCGAAGACGCGCCGGGGGGGATCGGCTGCACAATTTCCTTGCGCGTGTCGCTATTCTGCGCAACTGCAACCGACGCAAGCGTCAGCATCGCCAGCAGGGGAAGAGGACGATATCTCATCCGGTGCAGGATCGTGGTGGACATTGCCGTTGCGGGTTCCCTCATGAATCGTGTCATAGCATATTATGACATAGTCATGGTTATGCCCAGATGAACAGCGAGGTTGAAGGAGTTATTGCATGTTTTCCGGGTCGATACCGGCTCTGTTGACCCCCTTTCGGGACGGAGCGCTCGATGAAGCGGCGTTTCGCGCCTTCGTCGATTGGCAGATAGAGCAGGGCAGCAGCGGCTTGGTCCCCTGCGGCACCACGGGCGAGAGCGCCACCATGACGGTGGAAGAGCATAACCGCGTGATCGCCATATGTGTGGAGCAGGCGGCGGGGCGCGTCCCGGTGATCGCCGGTTGCGGGTCCAACGATACGCGCATCGCGCTGGAACATATGTATGCGGCACAGGCGGCGGGCGCGGATGCCGCATTGGTGGTCGCGCCTTATTACAACAAGCCGAGCCAGGAAGGCGTCTATCAGCATTTCGCCTATCTCGCGCAGCGCTGCGACCTGCCGATCATCCTCTATAATGTGCCGAGCCGGACGATCACCGATATCGGTGTGCCGGTGATGCATCGGTTGGCAGAGGAATTTCAGAGCGTGATCGGTGTCAAGGACGCGACCGGGAATCTGGGCCGCGTGACGGCGCAGCGCCTTGCTTGCGGCGCTGATTTCGTTCAGCTCTCCGGCAATGATGAAACGGCGCTGGCGTTCAACGCGATGGGCGGTGTGGGGTGCATTTCGGTAACCGCCAATGTCGCCCCGCGCCTTTGCGCCGATTTTCAGGCGGCAACTGCAGCGGGAGAATGGGACAAGGCGTTGCACCTGCAAGACAGATTATATCCGCTGCATGACGCCCTGTTCAGCGATTCTTCACCAGGGCCGGTTAAATATGCGCTGTCGCGCGTGCGGCCGGAAATCCCCGTCGAGGTCCGCTTGCCTATCACCTGGCCGAGCGCCTCTTCACAGGCGGCGGTTGATCGGGCGCTGGAGATCGCGGGACTGGTATAGGCTATAGGCGATACCCATATCGGTGTGACGCCATATGAGGTTTCGCGCCCTGTTGAAGCGATTAGAGAGTATAGCACGAACAAATGGCCCGTCCGCGCCCCGAAACATTCAATAAGGTCAAGATCGTCGCCGAGAACCGGCGCGCGCGCTATGAATATGCCATCGACGAAGTGTTCGAGGCGGGCCTCATGTTGCAGGGCACCGAGGTGAAATCGCTGCGCTTCGGCGAAGGCTCGATCGCGGAAAGCTATGCCGAGGTGAAGGACGAACAAGTGTGGCTGGTCAACAGCAACATCCCCGAATTCAGCCATGGCAATCGTTTCAACCATGAACCCAAGAGGCCGCGCAAGCTGCTGTTGCATCATCGCGAGATCGCCAAGCTGCACGGCGCCGTGGCGCGCAAGGGTATGACCCTGGTGCCGCTCTCGATCTATTTCAACGGGCAGGGCCGTGCCAAGGTCGAGCTGGCGCTGGCGAAAGGCAAGAACGCCGCCGACAAGCGCGCGACTACCAAAGAGCGCGAGTGGAAGCGCGAGCAGGGCCGTCTGCTCAAGGATCACGGCTGATGGAAAACCGGTTTTTCCGCTGGTTGCACGCCACCGCGCCACGCCGCGAGACGTTGGAGAACAGTCGGCTGCTTGCCCCGATCGCGCATCGGGTGCTGGCGCCGGAGCTGTGGCGGCTGACGCGCCGGTCCGTACCGCGCGGGGTGGCCCTTGGGCTGCTGGTGGGGATATTCCTGATGATACCGGGCCTGCAGATCGCGGGCGCGGCGTTATTTGCGTTACCGTTTCGAGCCAATGTGCCGATCGCCGCAGCGATGACCTTTCTCAGCAACCCCGCAACCACGCCGCTCATTCTCTGGGCCAGCGTCTATATCGGCAATATCATGCTCGGCCGAACCGCCGACGTCTCACGCTTCATGGTTCTGTTCAATGAACATGCCAGTATGAGCCGGTGGCTGGAATGGCTCTTTTCAGAAGCTGCGCCCGCGCTTCTGTTCGGGTTGGCGGTGATTTCGACGGTCGTGGCGGTCATCGGCTATTTTGTGTCCGACTGGCTGTGGCGTGCGCATCTTGGCCGCAAATGGAAGGCAAGGCTCGCGCGTCAGAGCCAATCCTGACCTTCTTATCCCTCACCTCGTTTCAGGCCGATAGTATTTCGCTTCGCATATCGTTGCTGTCCTTGGCGGGCATTCCCATGCGTAAAACCGGTTCCCACTTTCATCGGAAATGCTTTAGGGTGAGGGACATGGTTCATGGGATGCCGATCGGGCCGATCATCCTCTGGCCATTCATATTTGCGCAGGAGACGGTTGCGGGTCATGGCGGAGGCGACAATCAGCAGCCATAGGGACGACATCATTGCAATAGCGGACGACAGGAGGGGGCGCTTCGCGTTGCCATTGCTGTTTGCCGCTGCGATCCTCAGTGCGGGCCTCATCATGTGGGCGCTGGGAGACTGGGCTGTCGGCGCCGGTTTCGCGTCCGCGATATTGGGCGCGGCGGCGCTCATTTTTCTGTTTCGTCCGACAGAGGAAGAGAACGTCACGATGCGCGAAGCCGTCCCGGATTGGACGGTGGCACGCACCGCCGCTGACGCATGCGGCACGGCAATCGCGGTAACGGACCGGTCGGGGCGACTGGTATGCGCGAGCAATCTTTATGGCGAATGGTTCCCCGGCTATCCGGCTCCGTCTGCCTTGCCGCTTGAAGGTGATGGGGTCCGGCGCCTGGTAGAAGCCAGCCGGGACGCGCTGCGCGACGGGGAAGGGCGTTGCGCCGATCTGGTGCGTGGCGCGCTGCATGCCGATGCGCAGATCATGCGCACCGGATTGGGCGAGGATTATCTGCTGTGGCATTTTCGTCCCGTTCATCAGACCAGCATCATCGACGAATTCACCCGCATGATTTCGAGCGATGTGGGCACGCAGTTCGGAGAGGCCGGGATCATGGCCGCGATCATTGGCGCGGAGGGTCGGATTCGTGGTGCCAATGAAGCCTTCGTTCTGCGTGCGACGGGCCGGGGCGAAGCGGATCTGAACGGGCGAGATCTCGCCAGCTATTTCCGGCGCGATGAGGCGGGGCGTATCTTTTTCATGCGCGAGGCGCCCGGCATGCTGCCGATCGCCATCTTTCGCGTGTTGCTACGGTCGGACCAGCCCGACGGTCCCGCGCTTATCATGCTGATCGATCAGCCGGGCGATGTCACGGCGGGCGGGTCCTCGCTCTCCTATTTTCAGGCGCTGCTGGCCTTGCTGCCGTTCGGACTCGCCATGACCGACCGCGACGGGCGGCTATTGTTCCTCAACGACAGTTTCGCGCGCACCGCCAATGTGCCCGATGGCGAAAAGCCTGCCTATCCCGGCGATCTGGTGGTGGCGGAGGATCAGGCGGCGCTGGCGGCGGCGGTGCGGCGCTATGCCGTCGGTCCGCAGATGACGGGCGATATAGCGGTGCGTTTGCGCAACCAGCCGGAGGAACCGGTGGCGCTGTCGCTGGCGGGTGTGCGCGGCCTTGGCGAAGCGGCGGTGATGCTCACGCTCAAGGATGACAATGAGGAGGGCCGTCTCAAGCGACAGGTGGCGCAGGCGACCAAGATGCAGGCCGTGGGCCAGCTCGCGGGCGGCGTTGCGCATGATTTCAACAATATCCTGACCGCGATCATCGGCCACTGCGACCTGATGCTGATGCGCCATACGCCGGGCGATAGCGACTATGACGACATCCAGCAGATCAAGTCCAACTCCAACCGCGCGGCGAGCCTGACGCGGCAATTGCTCGCCTTTTCACGCCAGCAGACATTGCGCCCGCAGGTTCTGCAATTGCCCGATATCGTCGCGGATGTCTCCAATCTGCTCCAGCGGTTGATCGGCGAGAAGGTGAAGCTGGAGGTGACGCACGGCCGCAATCTGGGCATGGTGCGGGCGGACCCGGGCCAGATGGAGCAGGTGATTGTCAACCTCGCCGTCAACGCGCGCGACGCCATGCCCGATGGCGGCACCCTCTCGATCCAGACCTTCTCGATGACGAGTAGCCAAGTGCGTGAACTGCGTTCTACCGTGTTGCCGCCCGCCGACTATACCGGCTTGCGCGTGTCGGACACCGGTATGGGCATTCCGCTTGATTTGCTGCCCAAGATATTTGAGCCTTTTTTCACCACCAAAGAGGTGGGCAAAGGCACCGGCCTTGGCCTGTCGACCGTATATGGCATCGTCAAGCAGTCGGGCGGCTATATTTTCGCCGAGTCGGAGCCGGGGCGCGGGACGACCTTCACTATCTATCTGCCGGTTCATGTGATGAGTGCCGCCGAAAAGCAGGCCGCGACTATCAAAAGCCCTCCGCCCAAGCGGCAGAGCTGGGGAACGGGCACCATATTGCTGGTCGAGGATGAGGATATGGTGCGCGCCGTTGCCGAGCGTGCGCTGACACGGCAAGGCTATACCGTACTGACGGCTTCGGATGGCGAACAAGGGCTGGAAATCCTTGCCGAAGCGGAGAAAGTCGATCTGCTGGTGTCGGACGTGGTGATGCCCAATATGGACGGTCCGGCCATGGTGCGCGAAGCGCGCCGGAGCTATCCCGATCTTCCCGTGTTGTTCATGTCGGGCTATGCAGAGGAGCAATTGCGCAAGTCGATAGACATCGTAAATGTTGCCTTTCTGCCCAAGCCTTTTTCGGTGGCGCAGCTTTCCGAGGCTGTGGCGGAGGTCTTCGCCAGCGTAAATAATGCTGAACCGTAAGATAACCACGGTGAGCGGAGATTCGCGCGCTTGCGCTATTTTCCGGCGTCGTCCAGCTTGATTGCGGGTCAGGGCAATTTCAGGCACTATCCGGTTTTCGATATATATCTTTGATCGAGAATGGATTTTCTGGATGTATCCCGGTTATCTCTCTAAAAATATGGCGTATTTATGATGACATATCAGGCAACATCACCGTTGCGACGGTCGATTCTCCTTGTCGAGGACGAGGCCATGATCGCCATGATGCTGGAGGAATTTGTCGATACGCTCGGCTATCATGTGCGCGGTGTGGCTTCGACGGTCGAGCAAGCCTGCGAAATGGTCAATAATGGCGGCTTTGATCTTGCCATCCTCGATTGCCATCTCGAAGGGCAGGAAGTGTGGCCGGTGGCCGAGCTGCTGGATCAAAAGGGGATACCGTATATTCTGAGCTCAGGAGGATCGATCTCGGATGTACCGCCGCGCTTCACCGGACGGCCCATGCTTGCCAAGCCCTATACGATAGGAACGATTTCGGATCTCCTGACAGCCACGGTTTGAGTATATTTCATCGGAAAACAACTGGTTTCCTGAGAATTCATTTATTTTTGTTCCCCTCTTGTTCTTGAAGAACAAATAGGATACATCCTGCTCAACGCATATTGCCATGTTGCACTCTGCAGGAGACAGGACCATGACCGCTACGCTCAAACTTATCGATTCCGAGAAAAAGACGGGGACTATGGACAGGCAAAAGGCGTTGGAGGCTGCGCTCTCGCAGATTGATCGTGCGTTCGGCAAGGGCAGCGCGATGAAACTGGGCAGCCGCGAGAAAATGGAAATCGAAGCGGTATCGACCGGATCGCTGGGATTGGACATTGCATTGGGCATTGGTGGATTGCCGCGTGGACGCATCGTTGAAATTTATGGCCCGGAAAGTTCGGGCAAGACGACGCTGGCGCTCCATGCCATTGCAGAGGCACAGAAAATTGGCGGCACGGCGGCCTTTGTCGACGCCGAACATGCGCTTGATCCGGGCTATGCGAAGAAGCTGGGCGTCGACATCGACGAGCTGATCGTGTCGCAGCCCGACACGGGCGAACAGGCGCTGGAGATCGTCGATACGCTGGTGCGCTCCAATGCGGTCGATGTGCTGGTGATCGATTCGGTGGCGGCGTTGGTGCCGCGCGCCGAAATTGAAGGTGAGATGGGCGACAGCCATGTCGGCCTGCAGGCGCGGCTGATGAGTCAGGCGTTGCGCAAGCTCACCGGCTCGATTTCGCGCTCGCGCTGCACCGTGATCTTCATCAACCAGGTGCGCATGAAAATCGGCGTGATGTATGGCAACCCGGAAACGACGACAGGCGGCAATGCGCTCAAATTCTATGCATCGGTTCGCTTGGACATTCGTCGGACGGGCCAGGTCAAGGATCGGGATGATATCGTCGGCAATGCGACGCGGGTGAAGGTGGTGAAGAACAAGGTAGCGCCACCCTTCAAGCAGGTCGAATTCGACATCATGTATGGCGAAGGCATTTCCAAGGTCGGGGAGATTCTCGATCTGGGGGTCAAGGCCGGCATTGTCGAGAAATCAGGCGCATGGTTTTCCTATGATTCAGTACGGGTCGGTCAGGGGCGCGAAAACTCCAAGACCTTCCTCAAGGAAAATCCCGAACTGTGCGCCAGGCTGGAAAATGCGATTCGCGGCAAGACGGATGCTGTGTCCGAAGCGATGATGGCCGGGCCAGATAGCGGCGACGACAGCGAGTAAGAGTGACAGGGCGCAGTGCGGCCTATGGCGGCATTGCGCCCCTGTCTTTACCGATCGGCATGGGGCAGACGCGCGCTATGCGGATTTGCCGCTTGTCTCCGTTCTCTTGCTCGCTTAATCGCTCATCCTCATGACATCCACAAACGATATTCGCCGCTCCTTTCTCGATTATTTCGAAGGGCAGGGGCATGCGCTGGTGCCTTCGGCGCCACTGGTGCCGCATAACGACCCGACCTTGATGTTCGTCAATGCGGGCATGGTGCCTTTTAAAAACGTCTTCACCGGGCTGGAAAGCCGCCCGTACAAGACCGCGACATCCTCGCAGAAATGCGTGCGCGCCGGCGGCAAGCACAATGATCTCGACAATGTCGGCTATACCGCGCGCCATCATACGTTCTTTGAAATGCTGGGCAATTTCAGCTTCGGTGATTATTTCAAGGAACAGGCGATCCATCATGCCTGGACTCTCATCACCCGCGAATGGGGCGTGCCTGCCGATCGCCTGACCGTCACCGTCTATCATGATGATGATGAAGCCTTTGGCCATTGGCGCAAGATTGCAGGCCTGCCCGAAGATCGCATCATCCGCATCGCCACATCGGACAATTTCTGGTCGATGGGCGATACCGGCCCCTGCGGCCCCTGTTCGGAAATCTTCTACGACCATGGCGACCACATAGCGGGCGGTCCTCCGGGGTCGCCCGACGAGGATGGCGATCGTTTTGTCGAGATCTGGAATCTCGTATTCATGCAATATGATCAGCAGGCGGACGGGGCCCGCCTCGTATTGCCCAAGCCCAGCATCGATACCGGCATGGGGCTGGAGCGCGTCGCGGCCGTGTTACAGGGCGTGCATGACAATTACGACACCGACACCTTCAGGGCGCTGATTGCGGAATCGGGCGCGCTCACGCACAGCGCGACCGATGGCGCGCACAAGGCCAGCCACCGCGTCATTGCCGACCATTTGCGCTCTTCGGGTTTCCTGATTGCCGATGGCGTGCTGCCCGCCAATGAAGGACGCGGCTATGTGTTGCGGCGGATCATGCGGAGGGCGATGCGTCATGCTCATTTGCTCGGAGCCGCTGAACCTCTGATGCACCGGCTGGTCGGCTCGCTCGTGCATGAAATGGGCGGGGCCTATCCCGAGCTGCTGCGCGCGCAACCCCTGATCGAGGAAACGCTGCTGCGCGAGGAAACCCGTTTCCGGCAGACGCTCGACAAGGGATTGAAATTGCTGGATGAAGCGACCGGCGGATTGAAAGCGGGCGATATCCTCCCGGGTGAAACCGCCTTTCGTCTCTATGATACTTTCGGTTTTCCCTATGATCTGACCGAGGACGCCTTGCGCGCGCAGGGCCTTGGCGTCGATCGCGCCGGTTTCGACGCGGCGATGGCGGAACAGAAGGCCGCCGCCCGCGCCGCCTGGAAAGGATCGGGCGAAAAGGCTTCGGATGAAATCTGGTTCGACATAGCCGAGGAAATGGGAGCAACGGAATTCACCGGATACGCGGCGACGACGGGCGAGGGTCGGGTCGTGGCGATCGTGCGGGACGGTGTGCGGGTCGAGAGCGCCGAGGCGGGCGATAGCGTCGTGTTGCTTACCAACCAGACGCCCTTTTATGGCGAAAGCGGCGGCCAGACGGGCGACGCCGGTTCGGTGACGACGCTCTCCGGCTTTGCCGCGAGCATCACCGACACGGGCAAGGCATTGGGCAGACTGCATACGCATCAGGCGGTGATTGAGGCAGGCGCGGTGCATGTCGGCGACACTGTGCACATGGAAGTCGATGCCGCGCGTCGCAACCGCATCCGGGCCAACCATAGCGCCACCCATTTGTTGCACGCGGCACTGCGCGAACGGTTGGGTGCAAATGTCACGCAAAAGGGGAGCATGGTCTCGGCGGACCGGTTGAGGTTCGATTTTTCGCATCCCGAAGCGCTTACCTCAGCGCAGATCGCCGAGATCGAGGCCGATGTAAACGCGCATATTCGCGCGAACGGCGAGGTAAACACCCGGTTGATGACGCCCGACGATGCTATCGCGGCGGGTGCAATGGCCTTGTTCGGCGAGAAATATGGCGACGAAGTGCGCGTGCTCTCCATGGGGGCGCAGGACGAGCGGAGCTATTCGGTCGAGCTGTGCGGCGGCACGCATGTGCATGCTCTTGGCGACATCGCGCTCTTCAAGATCGTCAGCGAAAGCGCGGTGGCAAGCGGTGTGCGGCGTATCGAGGCGCTGACCGGCGAAGCGGCGCGGCTTTGGCTGACGGAGCGCGAAGAGGCGCTCAAATCGGTCGCCGGAACATTGCGCACGACCCCGGAAGATGTGCCGACGCGCGTTTCCGCGCTCGCGGAACAGGTGCGCAAGCTGGAGCGCGAGCTGGCTGACGCGAAAAAGGCACTGGCCCTGGGCGGCGGCGCAGCCGGTGCGGGAGCGGCAGCGGGACCGGAAGATATTGGCGGTATCGCCTTTATCGGCCAGGTGATCGAGGGGCTGGACCCGAAGGAATTGCGGGGGCTGATCGACGAGAACAAGCGGCGTCTGGGTTCCGGGGTTGCCGTGATGATCGCCGTGACGGATGGCCGTGCGTCGATTGCGGCGGGCGTGACCGACGATCTGGTCGCCCGGTTCAGCGCCGTCGATCTGGTGCGGGCCGGTGTCGAGGCGTTGGGCGGCAAGGGCGGCGGCGGCCGCCCGGATATGGCGCAGGGCGGTGGGCCGGATGGCGCGCAGGCGCAGGCCGCGCTCGATGCGGTGCGGGTGCTTCTCAGGGGGTAATCATTCCTTCGCCTGATCATTCCTTCACTGGGGCAATCAACCCGATTTCGCGTAACCGCTCGCGCAGATAGTCCTCCGCGCTGATCGGAGGATAGCGACGGATGCTGGCTTCATTCGTGCATTGCGGCAGCGGATCGATGATGAAGTCGGGGCGCAAATGCATGAAAAATGGCATGGAATAGCGGGACTCTCTCATCCGCTCCTGCGACGGATTGACGACCCGATGCGTTGTCGATGGCAGCATATGATTTGTCAGCCGCTGCAACATATCGCCGATGTTGACCACGAGAGCGCCTTTGGGCGGGCGTATGTCGATCCACTCTCCGCCCCTGTCTAGCAATTGCAGCCCCGCTTCCTCGGCACCGAGCAACAAGGTGATAAGGTTGATATCCTCATGCGCCTCTGCGCGGATCGCTCCGGGCACAGCAGAGCATATGTCAGTATCGAGCGGCGGATAGTGAAGCAGCCGCAAAATGCTGTTGCCTTGTTGCGTCGGCCCTTCAAACCAGCTTTCCGGCAATCCCAGATCGAGCGCGATGGCGGCCAACAGCCGGGCGCCAACCCGGTCAAATTCGCTATAAAGCCGGATGAAGCAGGAGCGAAAATCGGGTAATTCCTGCGGCCAAATATTGGCGGGCATCTCTGGAGGCAGCGCTTCGCCTGCTTCGGGTTCGCGGCCAATGTGCCAGAACTCCTTCAGGTCGCTCGCGCTGGCACCCTTGGCGATTTCGCGGCCAAAGGGCGTATAGCCGCGCTGTCCCGCGCCGCCTGCGATATCATAATGCCGCTTCTTTTGCTCCGACAGGGCGAAAAATGCCTTCGTCTGCCGCCATGCTTCGTCGATAAGCATCCGGTCAATGCCGTGATCCCGCAGTATGGCGAAGCCAAAAGTGCGAAAGCTCTGACCGAGCCGGACCGAGAATTCGCTCATGGACATTTCGGACAGGGAAAGTGCGGGAATCATCGCTTCATTTTTGGCCATGTCCCGGCATAATCCCGGCGCAAGTCACTGTCATCTCTCCTGCAACGTCTCCAGGCCTTGATCTTGGAGCATCGCCTGGTGCATCAGCAGAGGCGAAGATCGATAATGAAGGAACAGATGGGTGAACTATTGGCTGATGAAATCCGAGCCGGATTGTTTTTCCTGGGATGATCTGGTCGCCAAGGGACGCGCAGAATGGGATGGCGTGCGCAATCATCTGGCGCAATCGCATATGAAGGCGATGAAGAAGGGCGACCGCGCCCTTTTCTATCACAGCAATATTGGCATGGAGGTCGTTGGGGTGATGGAAATCGTGGGCGAAGCCGAACCCGATAGCACGGATGACAGCGGCAAATGGATCGCCGTTCATGTCGAGGCGCGGGAGAAGCTGGCGCATCCGGTTACGCTGAAAGCCATGAAGGCCGATCCTGCGCTGGCCGACATGGTAATGATCCGTCAGTCGCGCTTGTCCGTCTCTCCCGTTACCGCATCGCAATATACCCATATCCTGAAAATGGGTGGTGGTTTGAGCAAAGGTTGAACAAAGCAAAACCCCTGCCGCGCCCTTGGGCGGCAGGGGTTGAATATGATGAGAGGACGGGCCTCTTATTTACCAAGATCGTTTATCTTAGCCAAACAGGCTGAGATACGCCATTGCTGGAGCGCTGAGAGAAACGACACCGGCAAAAACGGTGAAACTGACATTTGACAAGGTCTGCATTGGTATACTCCTGCGATTTTTTCGGACCCCTTGTTATAACAGGGCCTCAACTGATGATTTATGTTGCGGTGCAACAAATCGCAAACGCAAAGCTTTTCAAGGCTGTTGCAATAAACGCAATCGACAATGCCTGAGGCAGACAGGCGATGGGTAGCGCGCAGGGCGACACAGGAGGTTCGAACAGAATGACGAAGCATGCACCGGCTCTGGAAGCGGCGGCACTGCAACTCAGCCGGGATTATTGTGAGAACGGTCCGTTGCCGCATCTCCAATTGTTCATCTCCGTTAACGGCGAGGTGATGCTGGACCGTTGCTTCGGCAGGGCGCGTGCCGAGGGTGATCCGCTGCAACCGGATGCCATTTATCGCATAGCTTCCATGACCAAGCCGGTCGCCACCGTGGCATTTTTGATGTTGGTCGAAGAAGGGCTGGTAAGCCTCGATACGCCGCTCGCCGACATTTTGCCCGAATTCAGGCAAGTGCGCATATGGACGGGCGGAACCGACGAAAAGGGAGCATTGGCCACCGCGCCTTGTGAACGGCCGATCATGCTCATCGACCTGCTGCGCCACACGGCTGGCTTCAGTTACAGCTTCCATGGCGCCACTCCGATCGATCAGCTCTACGGTGAGCGGTATCTCGACAGCTTTCACCAGCGCCGGACAGGCCGTGAATATGCAGCGGCGTTGGCGGAGCTTCCGTTGCAGATGACGCCCGGTGAATGCTTTCATTATTCATTGGCGACAGATCTTCTGGGAGTGGTGATCGAGCAGATCGCGGGCATGCCGCTCGATCGCTTTCTTGAAGCGCGCATTTTCGAGCCGCTGGGCATGAGCGACAGTTTTTTCGTGGTGCCGGCCGGGAGAGAAGATCGCTTGACCGATGCCTGGCAATGGGATGGGAAAGGTTTGCCGACGCTTTATGATCGTGGCGCGCACAGCCGCTGGCGGGTGGAGCAGAAATTTTATTCCGCTGGCGGCGGCCTGCTTTCCACCGTGCAGGATTATCACCGCTTTTTGCGGATGCTGATGCAGGGCGGAGAACTGGACGGCGAGCGCCTAGTGTCGCGCGAACATGTCGCGCTGATGCTGAGCAATCATCTGCCGGGCGGTGGAGATCTGGAGGAAGAGGGAGCTGCTCCGGTCTCCGAAACGTCGCAGCCGGGCATCGGCATGGGGCTGGGCGGGGCGGTAATTCTCGATCCGGCCCGTGCCCTCGCAACGGGTTCCGTGGGCACCTATTTCTGGGGAGGCCTGTTGTCGACCGGTTTTTTCCTTGACCCGCCCCGCCAGATAATCGCTATCGTTATGACCCAGCTCATGCCTTCGGGCATGACGAACCTGCGGGAAGATTTTCGGCGTTGTGTCTATGCAGCGCTCCGCCAGAATTGAGGAAAAGATGAAAAGTGAACAGCCTGAAGAGGGGCAGGGACCTTCTCCGCGAACCTATGTCGAGGGACTGGTGCAATTGCTCGATGTGCAGCCGACGGGGACCAGGCACTATCGCGGGATACGGAAAGCGGGGGGTGTCGGCCGCGTCTATGGCGGACAGGTGGTGGCTCAGGCCCTGGCTGCCGCGATCAAGACCGTGGATGAAGCGCGCGCTGTTCATTCTCTCCATGCCTATTTTCTGCGCGGCGGTAGCGAAGATCATGAAATCGACTATCGCGTTGAGGCGGATTTTGACGGAGGCAGCTTTTCGAACCGGCGGGTCATCGCCGTGCAGCAGGGAGAGGTGATCCTGAACCTGGCGGCATCCTTTCACAAGAAGGAAGGGGGGCATTTTTATCAGGCTGCCGCTCCGGATGTCCCCCGGCCGGACGAACTGGAGGATATCAAAAGCTATATTCAACGCGTTCCCGATAAGGTGAAGCCATGGGCGCGCGCCTATTTCATGCGCCCTTCGGCATTGGAGATGCGGTGCATCGGTGAGCCGCCCTTTGCCATCCATGAATCAAGGGAGCCGCAGATCGACTTCTGGTTTCGTGCTGCTGCCCCGCTGATACAGCCGCAATGGATGCACCGTGTCATTATGGCTTATGCCAGCGATCTGGCGCTGATCGCTACAGCGGCGCGTCCGCATGGCCCCTTCGATATGCAGGGGGCGAGCCTCGATCACAGTATCTGGTTCCATCAGGATGTCAGCGTCGATGAGTGGTTGCTCTACAGCATTGAAAGTCCGTGGTCGGGCGAGGCGCGAGGTCTGGGAATCGGGCGGATTTACGACGAGGCGGGCAGGCTTGTCGCCACGGTTGCGCAGGAAGGGCTGATGCGCGAACGGCGCTGAAATGAAAGCGCTGAGGCCCATATCTCCGCTTTTTTGAGCGTGGGGAGATATTGGGCAGCCTTTCACAGGTTCGGAACTTCGAGGCGAAATTCGCGCTTATAGAGTTGCAATGAACCAGCAAGGGCCGAAAATAATGCCGTCTCGACTGATTATAGTCTCCAACAGAATCCCCATGGGAGACCAGTCTTCGGGAGGATTGGTCGTCGCGCTACATGATGCGCTTGCAAACTCAGGCGGGTGCTGGATCGGTGCGCATCCCGATCCGGGAACGGGCGATGAGGCGCTGGAAGAGATAGAGGGCGGCCCTTATCGTCGTCTTGCATTCCGTCTGACCGAGCAGGAAATAGAGAATTATTATCTGGGCTTTGCCAATTCGGTGCTCTGGCCGCTATGTCATCGCCGCACGGATCTGGTGAGGATCAGGCCTGTCTATGAAAGGGCCTATAGTGCTGTAAACGCGCGCGTGGCGCGTATGGTCGCGCAGGTAGCCGATCCTGAAGACATTATATGGGTTCATGATTATCATTTTCTGTCGCTCGCCCGGGAGCTTCGGGCGACAGGGCTGAACAATCGCATCGGGTTTTTCCTGCATGTGCCTTTTCCTGCCCTTGGGGATCTTTCGGTATTGCCGCAACCCGAGACGTTCGCCGACGATCTGGCGCATTATAATCTGATCGGTCTTCAGACACGGGGGGACGTGGCGCGTTGCCTGGAAATGTTCCGGGCCGATCCGCGCGCCGAATTCATGCCGGATGGGTCGGTCAAGTTTATCGATCGAATAACATCGGTCCGCTCATTCCCAATCGGCATAGATGTCGCGGCCTTTCAGGCGGAAGCTGAACGGAATGCACCCAATCCCTTCGGTTCCGAAAGCCCCGCGGAATTCATTATTGGCGTCGATCGACTGGATTATTCGAAAGGTCTGCCGAACCGTTTTCGCGCATTCGGACGCTATCTGGAGAGGCGTAAGGAAAGCGCCCGTTTGTGCCTTGTCCAGATCGCGCCGCCCACCCGGGAGGAAGTTCAGGCCTACAAAGATATTACCCGCGAGCTTCAGGAGATTGCCGGCCAACTCAATGGCGAGTTTGCTGAACTCGACTGGACGCCGATCCGCTATATTCACCGCGCGGTGGAGCGCAATACACTGGCGCGTCTCTATCGCCTTGCGCGGGCATGCCTCGTTACCTCTCTTGCAGACGGCATGAACCTGGTAGCGAAGGAATTTATTGCGGCGCAGAATCCGGAAAATCCCGGTGTGTTGATATTGTCCCGCTTTGCAGGAGCTGCGGAGGACATGACGGAAGCGCTGTTGGTCAATCCCTACGACATCGAAGATTTGGCCGAGGGGATCGAAACCGCTCTGCGGATGCCCCTCGATGAACGCAAGCGGAGACATGCCGCCTGTCTGAAAGTTGTGAAGCAGACGGACGTCGCCATCTGGTCCGCCCATTTTCTTCATGTTCTCAGGACATGCCTGCCTTCTCTATATTTTCATTCGCACGAACTCGACCCTGCGTGAAATCCTGTGGGTCATTTTCGCAAGTATTGCGCAAAATCACATTGATCATTGTTAATTTACACCAAAAAGCGCGGCCCTTCTGAATAGGCTGTGATGAGGGCGAGGGAACTTGCGCGCGAGGTGGAGATTATTCCTTGTACTACTTTCACAAGGAGAAACAGAGATGGCTTCCCAGGATGCGATTGCGCTGCTCAAGGCCGATCATCGCAAGGTCGAAAATCTTTTTTCCGAATATGAAGATGCGAAAGGCGCTGCGGAAAAGCGCAAAATCGCCGAGCAGATTTGCCTCGAACTGACGGTGCATACCCAGATAGAGGAAGAAATCTTCTACCCCGCCTGCAAGGGCAAGGTGGAGGGGGACCTTCTCGCCGAAGCCTTTGTCGAACATGATGGCGCGAAGGTGCTGCTCACGGAGATCGAGGAAAGCAAGCCTTCTGATGAATATTATGATGCAAAGATTTCGGTCCTGGCCGAGATGATAAAGCATCATGTCCATGAGGAAGAGGCATTCCTGAAAGGGCTTTTCTCTCAGGCCCGGAGGAGCGATCTCGATCTGGACGCTCTGGGCAAAAAGCTCGCGGCGCGGAAACAGGAATTGACTTCTCAGTATGAAAAATCGCTTCCACGGCCCGATACCCGCACCTTCGAAACGGTAAAAGTGTGAGGGCTTGGTGGCCTCTATGACCTCTCAAGCATATGAGGTTTTTCATAATAAGGCGGGAGCGGAAACCTTGTCGCCCGCTCTCCCAGATCAGGTTGAGCGGTTGGCAGAATGTGTCTTGAAGCGGGCTTGCGCCATGGAATTGCGTCTCGCCATCGCCGAGAGTTGCACAGGAGGGCTGCTTAGCGCTTTGCTTACCGATGTGGAGGGAACAAGCCACGCTTTCGAGAGGGGTTTCATAGTTTATAGCGTGGAAGCCAAGCAGGAAATGCTCGGTGTGGACGCCGCATTGATCAAAGATCACGGCGCGGTGAGCGCGCAGGTGGCGATGGCGATGGCCAAGGGCGTGCTGGAAAGATCGAAAGCCGATGTCGCCCTTGCGATAACGGGTTTCGCGGGTATCGCCCAACCCCAGGACGAAGAGGGTCTCGTCTATATTGCGTGTATTGGACGAGCGGGATCTCTTCACACCCAGGAAGAACATTTCGGCGCCATCGGCAGGAGTGGTGTCCGGGTCGCGGCTCTCCATTCCGCGCTTTGTCTTGCCCTTCATCTCCTGACCGAAGACTATTCCGGAGCCCTGATTTCCCATGCTCACTGACCGACTTTTCATGAACCGCCGCGGGGTGGCTCTGACAGAGGAAGAGCGCGACCTGCTTGAAGCGGCAATTCTGGAAGTGCGCACATTTCCGCCTCGCAAGACCATAGTTCAGGCTGGTGAACAAGTCGGCATCAGCACATTGCTTATTGAAGGGTTGATGTCGCGTTATATTGATGATCACAAGGGTATGCGACAGCTTGTCGCTGTGCAGGTGCCGGGGGAATTTGTCGATCTGCACGCCTATCCCATGCGCGAACTCGATCATAGTGTGGGCACATTGACGCCCGCCACCGTCGCTATTGTTCCCCATTCCGCACTGAGCGCCATATTGGAGCCCCGGCTGGAGCTTACCCGTAAATTCTGGTTCTCTACCTTGATGGATGCAGCGATGCACCGCGCCTGGCTTTTTCGCCTTGGGCGCCTTGATTCGGTGGGGCGCGTTGCCCATTTCCTGAGTGAAACCAATGCACGGCTTGAAGCGGTGGGCCTTTCTGATGGGCATCGCTTCATACTGGATCTTACGCAGGCCGATCTCGCCGAGATTTGCGGATTGACCACTGTGCATGTCAACCGGGTCATAAGACAGCTCAGGGAGGCGGAAATGTGCCTATTCCGATCATCCATGGTTGAAATCCTCGACCGCGCGGCGCTTGAGCGGCGCGGAGATTTCGATCCTTACTATCTGTATCTGAAGGAACCGATATCAAATGGGGAGTTACACTCATGAACAATTCGTTGCATACGGACCCCTTTTCCACTCCGAGCGAAGTAAGTGTGGAAGAAGGGCACGTCATTCTTGACGGGCCTAACGGGATTGCTTTCGCACTTACTGCCGATGCCGCCGTTCTTTTGGGAGAACGACTCATCGAGGCGGGAAGACAAGCGAAGGATCAAACAGACTGAGTCTCTTTAACTCCACAAGCACTCGATTCGTCGCATGAAATTGATAATTATCATTTTCAAACCTTAAAAAATAGATTGTGCGCTCCTAAATTCGGTTTACATTGCTACTTATAAAGATGGTGTGATCAAGGCGGATCTGCTCTCTCAACTTCCTTGCTGCGAGGAGTTTTTTCGTGCAGAATCCATCCAATACTTCCCTGTTTTCTGAATTTCCATCTACATCCGGTGCCGATACTGCTCCATGGAGATTGGGTGAGGAAGTTGGCATAGACATAGAAAACGCTCGAAACTGGTTCGCTGCCATCATTGACAACAGCTTCGATGCAATATTGAGCAAGACGCTCGATGGCATAATAACCAGCTGGAATACCGGAGCGGAGCGCCTCTTCGGATATAGCGAACAGGAAGCCATCGGTCTGCCTATCACGCTCATAATTCCTGATGATCGGCTATCGGAGGAAAAGGAAATCATAGCGCGTCTTCGCCGCGGCGAGAGGATCGAGCGGTTTGAGACTGTGCGCCGGGCCAAGAGCGGAACGCTCGTCGAGGTTGAACTCACGATTTCGCCGGTGCGCGACCAGTTTGGCCAGATCATCGGCGCTTCCAAGATCGCCAGAGACATCAGCGAACGACGCCGTCAGGAGGAGGCACGGTCTCTTTTGCTGCGGGAAATGTCTCACCGGATAAAAAACCTTCTGACTATCGTTCAGGCTCTCATTGGCCAGAGCCGGAAGGAGCAGACGGTGGATTCATTTGCAGACGATCTGCGCGATCGGATCAGCGCGCTGGCACGAGCCCATGATTTGATTCTCGAAAGACCGGAGTCCGCTGCCGCAGCAGCTGAAGCAACATTGGACAGGTTGCTGGAAGCCATTCTCCTGCCATACACTTCGGCAGAACGCATCATCGTTCAGGTGCCTGCTGTCACGCTTGGCCGCCATGCCGTTACATCCCTGGCGCTGGTATTTCATGAATTGGCCACCAATGCCGTCAAATATGGAGGGCTCTCTCAGGAGGGGGGAGCGCTTCATATTACCGGTCAGGAAAAGAGCGGGCTGCTGCTGCTTCGTTGGGAGGAAAAGAATAATGAAGTCTCTTCCGCCTCAATAGAGGGGTTTGGAACCACCTTGCTACGCGCCGCTCTTCATGGTCTTGGCGGCACGGTTGAACAGAAGAGCCGATCTGGCACATTCGGGATCGACCTCCGAATTCCGATCGATAAGCTGATCAGATAAAATGATATTCATGGTGAGTGCCGCTATATTCGGTGGTCAGAGTACATCCGAAACCCGATTTTCCACGACAGCGACGGGACATTGTGCACTCCGGCGATCAGCTTGAAACGACAACGGACATGGAGCCAACACGCTTGCGCACAAACACGCTGGTAGCTTCTCCCATTTGCTGAATGTCGAGATCGACATGATCGGCGTGGCAGCGCATGCCGTCGAAGGACAGCTTCGACAGAAATTGCGGCAGCTCCGGCGCGTTGAATTCGACAGTTCCACAATGGTCGATCGAAAGGCCGAGGCATGCCTTCATCAGGAAAAAAGGCGCGGCGCTGGACCATGCTTGCGGTGCGCAGGCCACCGGATAAAGAGTGGGCCCACGTCCGCGCTTGCGCGTGAAGCCGCAGAACAACTCTGGAAACCGGTTCTGGTCGAAATGCCCAGCGGCGTCGAACAGGGCGGTAAACAGCAGACCCGCTTCCCGCTGCATTCCGTAGCGTGCGAAACCGGCGGCGATCAGTGCATTATCATGGGGCCATATGGAGCCATTATGATAGCTCATTGGATTATAGCGCTTTTCATATTGGGAAAGAGTGCGGATGCCCCAGCCGGAAAAGCAATCCGGTGCCATCAGGCGTCGGGCGATGGCGGGCGCGCGTTCTGGCAAGGCAATGCCGGTGAGCAGCGCATGTCCCGCATTCGAGGATATAACGCGGCATGGCTGCTTCTCGCCATCGAGAGCAAGGACATAGCACCCAAGATCGCGGTCGAAATATGTTTCATCGAAGCGCTCTCTTATATCTTCAGCGCGCTGCGTCCATTGTGCTGCGGCCGCCATGTCGCCACGGGTTTCACACATGGAAGCGGCCGCTTGCCAGGCGCCATAAGCATAAGCCTGCATCTCGACGACGGCGATAGTTCCCTCGGCAAGGCGCCCGTCAGCATGAGAAATCGCGTCATGACTGTCTTTCCAGCCCTGATTGCGCAGGCCTTCGCCCGACCTCGCGCCATATTCGAAAAAGCCGTCATTGTCGCGGTCGCCATAATCGTCAAGCCAGGAGAGTGCGGCGGAAATGGCGGGCCACAAGCGTTCGATTGTCTCCTCGTCTCCGGTCCGGCGGAGATATTCACCGGCGAGATAAACAAAAAGGGGAGTGGAATCGACGCTGCCATAATAAAGCCCAAAGGGCACCTCGCGCAGGTTGGCCATTTCGCCAAAACGCATCTCATGCAAAATCTTGCCCGGCTCGGCATCGGCGAGCGGGTCGTCTTCCGTCGCCTGCAACTCGGCAAGGCGCAAGAGCGTGCCGCGTGCGAGCGAGGGATCATACCACAGCAACTGCAGCGCCGTGATGAGCGAATCCCGGCCGAACAAGGTGCAATACCAGGGGATGCCGGCATATACGCACGGCCCTTCGGGGCCATAGGTGGTTAATGTCGTGATGTCGGCCACCGACCTTTCGGCGATAGCGTCGAACAAGGTATTGGACGAGCTGATACGAGGGCGCTGGCTTTGTATTTCTTGTCGGCCATTCCGGATGGCCCGATAGGCTTTCAGGAAGGCGCGTGCGGGATTGATATCGTCGGGCGTATCGAAGCTGAGCCTGCTGAACAGAGTGCGGCGATCACCGGGCGCTATATCCAGTTGAAATTCGACTCGATGTTCCAGCACCATCTGGGGCGCGGGTTCGAAAGCGAGTGTGGTGGTGCGTTCGATTTCATCAAGCCCAAGATAGCGATGCGTAACTCTTGTCGCATCGCAGAGGCTGGCGAGCCTTTTGCCGCGGTTCGCACGACGTTCGCCCCTGATCTCGAACAGATCCTGAAAATCCGCGCCCAACGTCATTTCGATCGTGATGCGGTGGGGATGTTTGTCGAAATTGTGAATCACAAGGCGTTCATGCGCGCAATTGTCATGCAGGAATTTGGTGCGATTGATGTGAATTACATTGTTGGGAACAACAACCCGATCGCCATCGGTGATGTCCGCATTGGTGAGATCGACCACCAGCGCATCGATACGGTCGTCAATGGCAGAACCGAGCAGCATCGGATAGCTGCCGCATATCGTCATGCGCCAATAGGACAGATGACGGGTATCCCGATAGTAAATGCCCTCGGGGCCGTGCATGGCGCCCAACGCATCGCCATGAGGATCGAACAGCGCGAAACAGTCCCCGCTCTTGAGCGCGCGAGGCTGCCGCTCCTGAATGGAGGCGGAGGGAGGCACGAAAAAATGCGCCTCCCATGCTTTTAGTTCCGCGGAAACTTGTGGATCGGGAGCATCAATCGCCGTAGCTTCTTTCTGTATGTTTTGCGAAGGTCCGTCCTTTCGACTAGGCGGCGACCGTGCCCATGATTTCCGGCAGGGCCATGCCGCTTCGCAACTTTCCTATTGATGTCTCGTGGACGAGACCGCCATTAATCAGGTCCTGATACACTCTGAGATAATCATTGGCCATCCGAGAGACGGTAAACCGTTCCTCAAATCGGGCGCGCACGATTGCGCGATTGTAGCGCATGACCTCGAACACTGCATGGGCGGCTTCCTCGACGCTTGAGACGATCCTGCCGGTAACGCCGTTATCCAGCACCTCCGGAACCGAGCCATTGTCCCAGGCGACGACCGGCGTGCCGCATGACATCGCCTCGATCATCACCAGTCCGAAAGGTTCTGGCCAGTCTATCGGAAACAGCAGGGCGGCAGCATTGCCCAGAAGCTCGGCCTTGCCGGTTTCGTCTACCTCGCCAATATATTCGACATTGTCATGGGCGTTGACCAACGGCTCGATCTCATTGTGCCAATATTCGAGATCCACGCGATCGATCTTCGCCGCCATTTTGAGCGGTAAGCCGGTACGAACTGCAATCTCAATCGCGCGGTCGGGCCGCTTCTCGGGCGATATACGACCAAGAAAAGCCAGATAATCGCCACCGCGTGCCTGGTAAGGGAGCAAATTGGCCGGCAGGCCGTGAAATACCGTATCTACCCAATTCACGGGCGGCAGCGGACGTCGCTGATTATCGGAAATCGACACCAGGGGGATATCGCCGAAAATGGTATAAAAGGGAGCGAGATCGGGAAGATCCAGCCGCCCGTGCAATGTGGTGAGGGTAGGGCAAGCCCAGGTGCGCACCGCCGGACAATGGAACAGGTCGATGTGGAAATGAACGATATCGAAATCGTCGAGCCGCTGACGAACCTGCTCCACCATCGCAATATGATAGGGGGTGAAGTCCTTCACATCGGACGACAGGCGCAATGCATTTGGCACACAGGCAATGAGCTTGGCCGACGTTTCGGAATCGCCGGATGCGAACAGCGTCACATCATGGCCCTGACGAACAAGCTCTTCAGTGAGGAAATGGACGACGCGTTCGGTTCCGCCATAGAGTTTCGGAGGGCAGCTTTCCGCAAGCGGAGCGACTTGGGCAATGCGCACGAGAAGCCTTTCTAAGCCGTAGCCGGCGATGGACAAATGAAGAAAATAAGGATTCCAGACCTTTCGATTTACAACTTTTCTCCGCGCAAAAGGTTCAATCGCTTCGTCGCAAAATACGTTTGCGGTCAGGGTCACCGGAAACCCAAAGAGGTGGGGATTGATCTGAAAGTCAGCGCGTCAGCGGGGAGCCAAGTTTATATCGAAGGCCCCATACTCATATGGCTATTGCCGTAGTGTATTTTATGCGTTTCAGCGCGAAATGGGATGCAGACGTTGCGATGGCGGGCTGACTTAGCAATCGCCGCATCAGAAAATCCTCATACTCCGCCATATCCCTGACGGTAATGCGAAGTTGATAATCCCATTCTCCGGACATGGAGAGGCATTCCATGATTTCTTCCTGCTGCTCGACGAAGGCTTCGAAGGCGGCGCGGCTCTCCCTGTCGTGCGCTTTCATGCGGACCTGACAAATGGCATCAAGAGTTTTGCCGATGGCTTGCGGATTCAAGAGCCGCACCGTCGGGCCGAGGACGCCCGCTTCCTCCAATATCTTCATACGGCGCCAGCAGGACGCGGGAGAGGACCCGATTTCCTCCGCCAAAGCCGCCTGACTCAAATCTGCCCGCCTTTGAAGTACGCGAAGAAGTTTGCGATCGAGAGAGTCGATGTGATGCATATGGCTCTAAAAACCCTGTAAGTTGAAACATATATATCAACTTATCACCAATACGCATAATTATGAACAAAATATTTCGGGAAAACAGGATATAATCCTCACGGTTGGTTATGATGAGAGAATAGCGATGATCGCACCTGTTGCGCCTATGATTTCAGAAAGGTCCAAGGCTGCCGCTTCATTATTCGACGATCTGTTGATGCAGCCGACCGATGCGCTGTTGGCGCTGATTGGTTTATACGCCGCCGATCCGAGAGAAGACAAAATCGACCTCGGCGTTGGGGTCTACAAGAATGAAGCAGGGGATACCCCTGTTTTTGCCGCTGTAAAAGCGGCCGAGGCGCATTTGCTCGCGCATCAGTTCAGCAAATCCTATCTCGGGCCGGAGGGCGACATTGGCTACACCAAAGCCCTTGCCCGCCTGGTCTTCGGCGATGACGAGATGGGCGGTCGCCTCGCCGCCGTCCAGACGCCGGGGGGAACGGGTGCAATACGGATGGGGGCAGAACTTGTCGTCAAAGCCTTGCCTGATGCTGTAGTGCATATCGGCGATCCGACATGGCCCAATCATGTTCCACTGTTCAAGGCCGCGCGCCTGCCCATTGTCACATATCGGCATATGGATATCGCTGCCCAGACGCTCTGCTTCGAAGAGGTTGAAGCGGCGCTATCGGCAGCTTCTCCCGGCGATGTCGCGCTGTTGCATGGATGCTGCCACAACCCGACTGGCGTGGATTTCTCGTCTGAACAATGGGAGTGTCTGGCGCAGATCATGGCCGAACGCTGTCTGCTGCCGTTCATCGATCTTGCCTATCACGGCCTGGGCGATGGCCTTGAGCGGGACGCCGTCGGTGTGCGGATTGTCGCGCGGCATTGCCCGGATCTGCTGGTCGCCTATAGCTGCGACAAGAATTTCGGTCTTTACCGCGAACGCGTAGGCGCGCTCTTCTCCCTCTCGGCGAATGCCGAGACGGCTGCAATCGTTCAGTCCAATCTGCTCAGTCTGGCGCGCGCCAATTGGTCGATGCCGCCCGATCATGGCGCAGCGAGCGTGCGCGTCATCATGGAAAGCGACGAGTTGACGGCGCAGTGGCGCGCCGAGCTTGAGGAGATGCGACAGCGCATCGCCGCCATGCGCGAAGGGCTGGCCACGCTCGATCCGTCGCTGGATTTCATTTCGCGCCAGAAGGGCATGTTCTCGACGCTGCCGCTCTCGCCCGAACAGGTGAAATCCCTGCGCGAAGACCGCGCAATCTACATGGCGGGCTCCGGCCGCATCAATATCGCCGGGCTTGTGCCCTCCAATCTCTCCGCCTTTGTCACTGCGCTCGCGGCGGTTCGCTCAACAGGAATAGCATGACCACCAACCTCAAGGAAAAAACACGTCGAAATGCTCCGGACGAGCGCTTCGACTGGCGGCGTGTCGCCTATCTGGTGAACCTCTCCCGTGCGCTCGATCATATGGAGGAGACGCGCCTCGTTCCCGAGAAAAAGGTGCTCTACCAATTCTCGGCGCGCGGGCACGACATGGCGCAGATACTGCTGGGCAGCCGCCTCGATAATCCCGGGGATGCAAGTTGCGGCTACTACCGCTCGCGCCCGCTGCTGCTTGCGCTAGGCGTAGATGTAGCGGATGCGCTGGGCTCCGCTATGGGCCGGGCAGGGGGCTATTCTGACGGGCGTGATATCGGTGTCGTGTTCAACTTTCCCAACCCGCACGGTGCCTCGGCACTCCCCATGTGCGGCGGCGTGGGCGCGCAATATACACCAACGGCAGGCTGGGCGCAGGCCATCGAATATTACCGTACTGTCATCAAGGATCCGGCCTATGACAAGGCGATGGCGGTCGTGCTGGGCGGCGACGGCTCGGTCGCGTCCAACGGTTTCTGGGCGGCGCTCACCATCGCCACGACGCAGAAGCTGCCGATGCTGTTCTATATTGAGGATAATGGCTTCGGCATTTCGGTGCCGTCCACCTTTCAGACGCCCGGCGGCAATATCGCGGATAATCTGGCGAGTTGGCATGGCCTGAAGATTTTCTCCGGCGATGGCACCGAACCGGCGGAAGCTGCCCGTCTTGTCGAGGAAGCCACGGAGTATGTGCGCGAGCAGCGCGCGCCCGCGATGCTGCGCTTCACCGTGCCGCGCTTGCAGGGGCATAGCGCACAGGACACGCAGGCCTACAAGTCGGACGATCTGGTCAAATCGGAGTGGACGCGTGATCCGCTGCCCAAGCTGAAGAGCTATCTTGTGCCCGCGCTAACGAGCGAAGAGGAGTGGGTCGGGATCGAGGACGAGGCGCAGGAGGTCGCCGAAACCGCGCGGGAAGAGGCGGAGGCCCGTTCTGTCTCGCTGCCGGAGCACGTCATGAAGAATGTCTTCTTCGAAGGCGAGATGCAGGCTGAAGGTGGCATGTTCAATCACGGCTATGTCACGCCTGCCTCCAGCGAAGAACCGAAGCCCGACGGCCAGCGCATCAACATGGTGACGGCGATCCGCCGCACGCTCGACCATGAGATGGAGGTCAATGAGCGCGTATTGCTGTTCGGTGAGGATATCGGCCCCAAGGGTGGAGTGCATGCGGTGACGCTCGGCCTTCAGGAGAAATATGGCGAGGCACGCGTGTTCGACACCTCGCTCTCCGAAGAGGGCATTATCGGACGCGCGGTTGGAATGGCGCTGGCCGGCCTCATGCCCGTTCCGGAAATCCAGTTCCGGAAATATGCCGAGCCTGCGACCGAGCAGATCAACGATTGCGGCACGATGCGCTGGCGCACGAACAACCGCTTCGCCGCGCCGATGGTGGTGCGCATTCCCGGCGGCTTCTTCAAGTGCGGCGACCCGTGGCACAGCCAGACCAACGAGGTCGCCTTCATTCATAATCCGGGATGGAAGGTGGCGGTGCCCTCGAATGCGGAAGACGCCGTCGGCCTGCTGCGTGCCTCGCTGCGCGGCAATGACCCGGTGATCTTCTTCGAGCATCGTAACCTGCTCGATCTCGCCTGGGCGCGCCGCCCCTATCCCGGCGATGATTTCGTACTGCCCTTAGGCAAGGCGAAGTTCACGCGTCAGGGCAGCGACATCACGATCGTCACATGGGGCGCGATGGTGCCGCGTTGCGAGGATGCCGCCGAGGGGGTCTCCGCCGATGTCATCGACCTGCGCACGTTGATGCCGTGGGACAAGAATGCGGTGCTGGAATCCGTCCGCAAGACACGCCGCTGCCTTATCGTGCACGAGGATCTTCAGACGGCGGGGTTCGGTGCGGAGATTGCTGCCGTAGTCGTGGACGAGGCGTTCATGGACCTTGATGCGCCGGTCGCGCGCGTCACCATGCCCGACATCCCCAGCCCCCATAATCCGCTGCTGCTCGACTGGGCGGTGCCATCGGTCGCACGCATCCGCGCAAAAATCGATGCGCTGCTGGAGTTCTGAGCCATGAGCATCGTTGATATATATGTTCCTGACGAGCAGGAAGGCACCAAGGCCGTGGTGCGCAACTGGCTGGCGAAGGTCGGCCAGCAGATCACGGAAAACGATCCGCTGGTGGAGCTGGAAACCGACAAGGTGACGCAGGAAGTGCCTGCGCCAGCGACGGGCGTACTCAAGGAAATTTTGCTTGAGAGCGACGCGGAGGCACTTCCCGGCGCTCTGCTCGGGCGTATGCAGATTGGCGGTGAGGAGGCGGCGAGCGCAGTTTCCTCTTCCGATAATCCTGAGGATAGCAAAGCCGTCGCTATGCCTGTAGCAATCTCCTCCGCCGCATCGCTATCCTCATCTCCATCCCAAAGCATTCCGGAGCATCGTCTGTCGCCAGCCGTGCGGCGCGCTGTCAAACAGCATGACATCGACCCGGCGACCATAGCGGGCACCGGCAAGAACGGCCGCATCACCCGCGCCGATGTCGACAAGGCCGTCGCGGCCAGAACTGCAGAGCCTGCTCCAGCCGCTGCGCCTGCGCCTCAGGCTTCGCCCCCCGCCGCGTCGCAACCCGGTTCCCAGAAGCGCATCACGAGTATCCCGCATGACCGTATGCGCCTCGCCATTGCGGACAACATGCTGAATTCGGTGACGATTGCGCCCCATGTCACCGCAGTGTTCGAATGTGATTTCACGGCGATCATGGCGCATCGGCGCAAGCACAAGGCCGCGTTCGAAAAGGAGGGCGTGAACCTGACGTTCACCGCCTATTTCCTCGCCGGCGCCGTGCAGGCGATGAAGGTCGCGCCCGCGATCAATGGCCGCTGGTATGAAGATCGGCTCGATTTATATGAGGACATCAACATCGGAATCGGTACGGCGCTGGGCGACAAGGGGCTGGTCGTGCCTGTCGTCAGGCAATGCCAGAGGCAGTCGCTGCTCGGTATCGCGCATAGCTTGACCGATCTTGTATATCGCGCGCGAGCGAACAGGCTGACCCCCGCCGATATGAGGGGCGGCACTTTCACGATCTCGAACCATGGCGTATCAGGTTCGCTCTTTGCCTCACCCATCATCATCAACCAGCCGCAATCCGCCATCCTGGGGATCGGCAAGACGGAAAAGCGTGTAGTGGTGAAGGAAGTGGGAGGCGCCGACACGATACAAATTCGCCCGATGGCCTATGTCTCGCTTACTATTGACCATCGTGTGGTGGACGGGCACCAGACCAATGCCTGGCTTTCGAAATTCGTCGAAGTGTTGGAAAACTGGCCGCTGGATTAAGGAACCCATCATGACAGTAAAACTGCTCGCGCTTTACAAAAAGCCGGAAGATGAAGCGGCCTTCATGGATCATTATGAGAATGTCCATGCGCCGCTTGCCAAAAAGGTGCCCGGACTGGAAAAGCTGGTCGTCAACAAGGTGACCGGCTCGCCGATGGGCGATCCGGAGCTTTTCCTGATCGCAGAAATGCATTTTCCTGATCGCGCAACCTTTCAGGTGGCCATGGCATCGGAAGAGAATAAAGCTGCCGGCAAGGATTTGATGAGTTTTGCCAAGGGGCTGGTGACCATCCTCTTTGTCGAGGAAGAATGAGTTTATTCGTTTCGCCCTGTTGACCCTGCTGTAGCGCCTGTTAGTCCGATACATCGGGTAAAGGACGATTGGGGATCATGGCGCGGACACAGGCGGCAGATTATGAAGAACGGCGTGAGGCGATAGTTGAGCGGGCTGCCGAGCTTTTCGCCGCACGGGGATTTCTGGGTGCCTCTGTGTCGGATATCGCCAAGGCATGCAATACGTCCAAATCCCTGCTTTATCATTATTACCCGTCGAAAGAGGATGTCCTCTACGCGGTGATGGCGTCCCACATCGACAAGCTGCTGGGCGATGTCGAAACCGTCCAGGCAATGGACGCCACGCCGCAGGAAATGCTGCGCAAATTGCTGCGCCTCTTCATGCATCATTATGTCGGAGCCGCATCGCGCCAGAAGGTGCTGCTCAATGATCTCGACAATTTGCCGGACGACAAGCACAGGATCATCGTCGGCAAGCAACGGCAAATCGTTGACATGGTGCAGTCGCTGTTGACGGGGGGCGATCCGGCGCTGGCGAAGAGCAGGGCGCAGGCCCGCGCCAAAACCATGCTGTTGTTCGGGATGATCAACTGGACCGGCAACTGGTATGATGCATCGGGGCCGATCAAACCCGATGACATAGCCGATATGGTCTACGATATGGTGACAGGATAACCTTATCTGCCGCGCCAGACGGGCTGGCGCTTTTCCGGAAATCGGCAATGTCCTGCCTGAAGCCCGCCGCGCTGAACCTCGCCCAAATGCGATCCGGTCAGAAATTGCCCGGATAAAGGCCGCCATCCATCAATATATTCTGGCCGTTGATATAGCCCGCATATTGGCTGCACAAAAAGGCGCACATCGCGCCCATTTCCTCCGGATCGCCCATGCGTCCGGCCACCGCATTCCCGACCGGATGATTGGCGAGCTCCAATTTTTGCAGGCGCTCGGTAGCGAAAGGTCCTGGCAGCAGATTGTTGATCGTCACGCCTTTCGAAGAATAGTGCGGCACCAGTCCGAAGACGAAATTGGTGAGGCCCGCGCGCGTCGCGTTGGACATGCCGATCGCAGGAATGGGCACACGCACCGCCGATGAGGTGATGTTGACGATGCGGCCGAAGCCGCGCTCGGCCATGCCGTCGACAGTCAGGCGAATAAGCTCGATAGCCGAGAGCATGTTCTGATCGACGGCGGAGATCCAGTCGTCTCGCGTCCAGTCATGGAAGTCCCCTGGCGGCGGCCCGCCTGCATTGTTGAGCAATATGTCCACCTGCGAGAAGGCCGCGACCAGTGCCTCGCGCACCGGCTGATCGACCACCGATCCGACAACGGTTTTTACCGTAACATAGGGCGCCAATGCGCGGATCTCCTCGGCCACTTGGTCCAGCTTCTCGGCTGTGCGCGCATTGATGACGACATTCGCGCCCTCGCGTGCGAGAACCGTGGCGCAGGCGCGGCCCAGGCCGCTACTCGCCGCGCATATGATCGCGTTTTTGCCCTGCAGACCCAGATCCATCGCATTCCCTCCTGATTTCAGGCCTGCTCCCTTATCATGTCGTGGGCGACATCCACAATCATGTCCTCCTGTCCGCCTACCATGCGATGGAAGTTGGAGCATCAGAATCGCTGCGCGGCGAGAACATGCCAAATTCATGGATCTTTGGACGAGAGTCGAGAGTCCGAAGAACCGCTATAGTGCTTCCGACTTTGATTGCATCAAAGTCCGCCGAAAATATGGTGCCGGCTACAGGATTCGAACCCGTGGCCCCCTGATTACAAATCAGGTGCTCTACCAACTGAGCTAAGCCGGCGTGTCATTTTTGACGGGTGCTTCCATGCATAAAGCCACGGGGCAGGTCCAGTCAAAAGTGACGCGCCGGAAAGATTGGGGGCGGCATCTGTCGCCGTTTTTCCTGTGGATCAGCGGCAACGGCGCTTGGAATCAATCTCCTTTCCGAGCAGCGCGCCCGCTGCCGCGCCCACGATCGTGCCGGTTGCACGGTCTCCACGCGTATCCACCGCGCGGCCCAGCAATGCGCCGCCGGCCGCGCCGATGACGAGCCCCGTCGTGCCGTCCGATTTGCGGCAATGGAGCCGTCCGTCGCGCCCGCGCCATTCCTTATATTCATAGTGGCGGCCATGCCGGGCTTCCGCCGCGATCGGCGCCAGAGCGACGGGAGCGAGAAGCAATGCGGCGGCCAGCGCTCTCCCTGTATTTCGCATGTCGGTTCCTTTCTTTTTTAAAATCATGTCATTGCGAGGAAACTCATGCACGATAGTGATAGTTGCATGAACGCAAGATAACGAGCGGATGGGTGCTTCCTCCGTTCATGGAAAATCCGCAACGCTTCGTCTTGGGTTTATGATTGCCGCGTCGTTTTACAGGCCGAATCCGTGGGGCTGCTGCGAGCATGGCGAAGTGCGAAACCGGTTTCCGTCCTTTGGTGGGCGGTGGCAAGGCTGTCCGTATAAAGCTCTAATGATCGATTTTATCAATCTGTGTAGCAGGCAAAAGCAATTTTACCGGTGCCTTCACTGCTGGTAACAGGCACGCAAGATTTTCTTACCGCCAACCATGGAGATAAAAATGGCTGTTATCGATACCGAGATGAAACCCTTCAGCGCGACCGCGTTCAAGGAAGGCAAATTTGTCGACGTGACGGATGTCGATGTGAAGGGCAAATATGCCATCTTCTTCTTCTACCCGGCGGATTTCACCTTCGTCTGTCCGACCGAGCTGGAAGACCTTGCCGATCTCTATGGCGAGTTTCAGGCACTTGGCGCGGAAATCTATGCCGTGTCCACCGACACCCATTTCAGTCACAAGGCATGGCACGACACGTCGCCCGCCATCAGCAAGATCAATTATTACATGCTGGGCGACCAGAACCATGTTCTCGCCAATAATTTCGACGTGCTGCGCCCCGGCGTCGGCCTTGCCGATCGCGGCACCTTCGTGGTCGATCCGCAGGGCATCATCCAGCTCGTCGAGATCACCCCGGAAGGCGTGGGCCGCAATGCCGCCGAGCTGCTGCGCAAGATCAAGGCGCTGAAATATTGGCAAACCCATCCCGGCGAAGTGTGCCCGGCCAAGTGGGAAGAAGGTGAGAAGACCCTCGCTCCCTCGCTGGATCTTGTCGGCAAGATCTGAGGATCCGAACTATCGGGGATGCTTCATAGGCATCCCCACCGGCCGCCTGTCGCTCTGACAGACCCCTCCCTTGACCTCTGGTCGGGGCGGCAGGTGGTGCATAGCGCCCTAAGCGGCGCTTACAGGAGGCTTTATGTTGGAATCCGCACTCAAGGATCAGCTCAAGGGCTATCTCGTCAACATCACGCAGCCGATCGAACTGGTCGCCTCGCTTGGCGACGATGCGAAATCGGCGGAACTCGCTGAACTGCTCGATGAGATCGCGGCGCTTTCCGATAAGGTCAGCGTGTCGCGCGATGGCGATGACGCGCGCAAGCCCAGTTTCCTGATCCGCCGCATCGGCACCGACATCGGCGTGACCTTTGCCGGCATCCCGATGGGCCACGAATTCACCTCGCTCGTTCTGGCCTTGTTGCAGGTGGGCGGACACCCGTCCAAGGCCGCGCCTGAGCTGATCGAGCAGGTGCGCGATCTCGACAGCGACTATGCGTTCGAAACCTATTTCTCGCTGTCCTGCCAGAATTGCCCGGATGTGGTGCAGGCATTGAACCTGATGAGCGTGCTCAACCCGCGCATTTCGCATGTCGCCATCGACGGCTCGCTGTTCAAGGATGAGGTCGATGGACGCAAGGTCATGGCCGTGCCCGCCATCTATCTCAATGGCGAACCGTTCGGACAGGGGCGCATGGATATGGAACAGATCGTCGCCAGACTCGACACCGGTGCGCAAGCGAAGGTGGCGGAAAAGATCGCGGCCAAGGAACCGTTCGATGTGCTGGTGATCGGCGGTGGCCCGGCGGGCGCGGCGGCGGCAATCTATGCCGCGCGCAAGGGCATCCGCACCGGCATGGCGGCCGAGCGTTTCGGCGGGCAGGTGCTCGATACGATGGGCATCGAGAATTTCATATCGGTGCAGCATACCGAAGGACCGAAGCTTGCCAGCGCGCTTGAAGCGCATGTGAAAGACTATGAAGTCGACATCATGAACCTGCAGAAGGCGAAGAAGCTGGTGCCTGCCAGCACGCCCGGCGGTATGATCGGCGTCGAACTGGAAAACGGCGCGACGCTCAGCGCGAAAACCGTGATCCTCTCGACCGGCGCGCGTTGGCGGCAAATGGGCGTGCCGGGCGAAGACGAGTATCGCAATCGCGGCGTCGCTTATTGCCCGCATTGCGACGGCCCGCTGTTCAAGGGCAAGCGCACGGCGGTGATCGGCGGCGGCAACAGTGGTGTCGAGGCGGCGATCGATCTTGCCGGCATCGTCGCGCATGTGACGCTGATCGAGTTCGACAGCGAACTACGCGCCGACGCGGTGTTGCAGCGCAAGCTCCACAGCCTGCCCAATGTCACGGTCATCACTTCCGCGCTGACTACGGAAGTGCTGGGCGATGGCGAGAAGGTGACGGGCCTCAGCTATAAGGACCGCAACAGCGAAGAAGTCCATCATGTCGATCTGGAGGGCATTTTCGTGCAGATCGGCCTGGTGCCGAATACCGAATGGCTCAATGGCGACATCGCGCTCAGCCCGCGTGGCGAGATCGAGGTGGATGCGCGCGGGGCAACGTCCATCCCCGGCGTGTTCGCGGCGGGCGATGCCACGACGACGCCCTATAAACAGATCGTCATCGCCATGGGAGATGGCTCCAAAGCGGCACTATCGGCCTTTGATTATCTGATCCGTCAGGCGCCGACGGCGGATACTGCCGAGGTCAAGGCTTCCGCCGCGGCCTGATCGAAATAGGTCTGGTCCATATCCACCTTCATCGGGATATGGGCCGGATCGTCGAACAGGCGGACGAGCGTCGATTCGATCAGGGTCGCAATGGCGGACTGGCTGGCGAAGCCGCCCGAAATCAGGCAGCGCGCATGCAGAACGCGCCTGAAGGCGTCATATAATTTCATGTCGGGCCGCTGCGGCGCGACCCAGAAATCGTCGAGCTTGCCCTGATGGGTGATGCCCGGAATATTATATATGGCGCTGCCCAATACGACCAATGGCGTTTCGGCGGCCAGGCCCAATGTTCCCGACGTGCTGTTCACGGTGACGATGCCATGGCTGTCGCGTGCCATGCGGTTGAGGTCGCCGCCGGCGATATGGATGACGCGATCCGCGATGCCCAGCCGCCGGGCATGTTTGGCGACAAAACCGCCCCAGCTGCGATATTCGCAATCGAGCGGATGTTCCTTGATAACGAGGCTGGCATTGGCGGGCGCGTGGGTTGCGAAGCTTTCCATCACATAAAGCGTGGCGTCGCGCATATTGGCGAAGGGCGAATGGGTGCGGATTTGATAATCCGAATTGAGTTGCAACGGGAACAGAAAATAATCCGCCTTGATAATCCGCGTTACTGCGCGCTCCGTCGCGGCCCGGTTGAGGCGCTGCCGCGCAAATTTGATCACCCAGCCAATGCCCTCCAGGATCACCGATCCGGGGCGATGGGATTTGTAAAAGGGATATTGCCACCGTCTCAGGACTGCCGCCGTGTAATAGCGCAGCGCATCGCGCATGCGACGGCGGAAACTGGCCGTGATAGGAACCGGCCGCGGCATTGGGGGGAGGGTGGCGGCCTGTCTCAGCAACACTTGCGGATCCCGCGGCAGGGTGGAGTGGCCGTTCACGCCGTCCGGTTCCATCGTCACCCAGTGCGGACGGATATAGCCTTCCTCGAACACATGGATGCTGATGTCGCGCAGCTTCGCCATGCCGTGCGCGGCCTTGTGCAGCGGGCGGCAATCGCCGAACAGCAATATGTCGGTGATCTCGTTATCGCGCACATAACGGTCGAAAAAACGGCCCCAACCGCTCTCGCTGCCACGATAATTGGTTGCCTTGCCGGGCCAGTCGGCTTTATCGCCGCCGTTGAAATTAATTCGGAAAACCGCATGTCCCCGCTTGGTCAGCTCATTGGACAGCAGCCAGAAAAATGGGCCGGGCGGGCCTTGCAGGAAAAGGAATTTGCGCTTTACCGGGCGATAAGGTTTCATCGATCAGAGCTCGGGAATGGCCAAGGGGAGATGACCAGAAGCCAAGCACTGCGACAATGTGAGATGAAGGGAAATGGGCAACCTGAAGGAAAGAGAGAAGTCGATAGCGACTCCCTCTTCATTATTATCGAGCCCCATATACTTACTTCCCTGCATATTATTTATCAATCGTTTGGCACATATTGATGTTGTAAGCACAAGTAAATGAAGTCTTTGCCATAATGGACAGAATTTTTATAATTGATTAACAGATTTGCGATTAGTCGTGGGAAATTGGCGTTGTTTCGCCAACGAGGGCCCATGGTTGGCCCAAATACTGCCTGAATCGGTCACGCAAGGCCCACATCCAGCCTATTCGACGTTCCGCTATTCCAGGCAGGCTCAGTGCATCCAGTCCCGGCCATGGGATGAACGGCGAGCGACGGCTATACGCCCAGATTTCGACGCGCATCGACGAACGCGCCGCTGCGCCTCGCGCATGAAAGCCGCATGTGTCGGCGACCACCAGAGTGTTGGCAGGCACGGCAAAACGAACGGGCTGCGGCAAATCGAGCTGCGGCAATTCCTCGGGCGTGATCCGCATCGATCCGCGCGCCGACAGGCGATCCAGCCCCTCCGGCGCAACAAGTGCGCGCTGTTTTTCCCATGCGAGGCGCTGCGGTGTCATTTTATGCGAGCCGGGAACATAGGTGAGCGGCCCGTCCTCGTCGCTGACGTCGGTGAGGAAAAACCACGCTTTCATCGTCGGGTGAAATGTATCGGCATGCAGGTTGGTCTGCGGATCACGCGGGGCATTGCGGCGGTGGGTCAGGATCGTCTGGATATAGTAAAGCGGCTCGATGTCGAAGCTGGCGACATAGCGCATCAGGTCGGCCCAGCGCGGCTCGCGGATCAGCGCCTTCAGTGCCGGAATATCGCGCAGTATTGCGGCGTCGATCGCAATGCGCCGGGTTATCGTGTCGCCCTGCACCATTTCCCGCGCGGGCGCGGCGCGCGTCAGCAAGGCGGCGCGCAGCGCTTCGAAAGCGTCCGCAGGCATGAAGTCGGAGACAAGAACATAGCCATGCGCGGCAAAATGCGCCCGGTTCGCCGCGCTCAAGCGTTTGCCGAGTCGGGCCCGCCGCCCCGCCGCCAGCCAATGCGCGAGGCGAATGCGCGCATTATATAGCCCCAACCGGTTGAGATGCTTCGATCCAATGAGAGGATTGTCGACGAATGATTTCGCGCCGGTGAATATTTGCAGGGTCCACCACGGCAGTGCGAGCCAGCGCAGCGGCGATCGGCGGGAAACAGTCTTCATTCCTCCTCTTTGAGGCGGCGTCCTGCTTGTGTAAAGGGGGCATTCCTCGTAACGGGGCCGCAACCCGATGACATTGCCGAACGCTCGTCCCTCTCTCCGGTTTTCGAACCCTCCCGCCAGCAAGGAGGGCGCGCGCCTGCGGCTGTATCTGCTGGGGCTGGTGCTCGATATGTGGGTGCTGCTGGGCAGCTTCCTGCTCGCCAACTGGATCATCCTGGGTTCCCCGCAGGGCGAACCGGGCAAGCCGCACGGCCTGCTGATTTTTGCGATGCTCGCGCCGCTCTATGCGCTGCTGGCGATTAATGGCGGCGCTTATGGCATTCGCATGTTGGGTCATGTGCGGGCCAGCGCGGCGCATGCGCTGCTCGCCTTCGGGCAGGCGTTGCTGGCGGTGCTGTTCATCATTTTCCTCGCCAAGATCGCCGAACAGCTCTCGCGCCTCACCTTCCTGCTGGGCAGCCTGCTTTCGATATTCGGGCTGGTCGGGTGCCGCTTCGTCATCATCGCGCTGGCGCGGCGCATGTTGGGTGCAGTGCCGCGCATGGAGCTTTTTATCGCCGATGGCGTCGATGCGCCCCCTCTGCCCAGCCATATGCCGGTCATCGATGCGCGCGCTTTGGGGATCAACCCGGCGCAGCATGACGCGGCTATGGCCGAGCGGCTGGCGGCGGCGGTGGGCGGCGCGGAGCATGTGGTCGTCGCCTGCCCCAGCGAGCGCATCGGCGACTGGAGCATTGCGCTCAAATCGCTTTCGGCGCGCGGCGAGATACTGGTGCCGGAAATGGCCCGTTTCGCGCCGGTGCAGGGCGGCACCTTCCAGCATCACCCGACGCTGATCGTCGCGGGCGGGCCGCTCGATTTCCGCGATCGCATCATCAAGCGGCTGTTCGATGTCGTCGTTTCGGCGGGCGCGCTCGTGGCGCTCTCACCGATATTGGCGGCCGCCGCGCTGGCGGTGAAGCTGTCGAGTCCCGGGCCGGTGCTGTTCCGTCAGGCGCGGCTGGGCCGGGATGCGCGTCCGTTCAGCATCTACAAGTTCCGGTCGATGCGCAGCGAGGCGAGCGACCATCGCGCGAGCAGGCTGACCGCGCGCGACGATCCGCGCGTCACTCGGGTCGGAGCGTTCATCCGTCGCACCAGCATCGACGAACTGCCGCAGCTTTTCAACGTGTTGAAAGGCGACATGAGCATGGTCGGCCCGCGCCCGCATGCGGCCGAAGCCAAGGCGGCGCAATCGCTCTATTGGGAAGTCGACAGTCGCTATTGGGCGCGCCACTGCATCAAGCCCGGCATTACCGGCCTTGCCCAGATTCGCGGCCATCGCGGCAGCACCGACGCGCATGAGGATCTGCTGCTGCGCCTGCAATCCGATCTGGAATATGTCACCGGCTGGTCGATCTGGCGTGACATCCGCATCCTGCTGGCGACGCTGCGCGTGCTGGTGCATGATAAGGCCTATTGATATGCGGGCAGGCATGTATAGCGGGCGAGACGGCGGCGATCGTGCCGCAAGTGCCATGGAGGGCAGGCAATGATCACCGCGCAGCGCGCCATGAAGGCGGCGGGCAAGCATATATCGCGCGGGGTCCTGGGCGTGAGGGCGGCGTTCGGCGGCGTGGCGCAGCATTATTGTCCGGCCTGTCAGGGCCGCATTGTCGGTTTCTTCCGCTATGGCGATTGCCGCGAATGGGGCTGCCCCGCCTGCGGCGCCTCGCCGCGCGAAAGGCTGGTCAACCACCTGATAGACAGCGGCGCGCTGGCGCTGCCCAGGGGCGGGGCGATCCTGCATATGGCGCCCAATGAAGCCAGTCTGGTCACGCGGTTCCGCGATGCCGCGCAGGATTACGCGCCCGCAGATATCGATCCCGCCCGTTATCGCGTCGAGGGCGTGCAGCGGGTCGATTTGATGGACATCGGCGCTACCGGGCGTTTCGATCTGTTTTATGCCAGCCATGTGATGGAGCATGTGCCCGACGATGCTCATGTGCTGCGCAATATCTTCGCGGCGCTCAAACCCGGCGGCGAGGCATGGCTGATCGTGCCGCTGTGGGATAAGCCCACCGAGGACGGCGCGCCGGGCATGAGCGGTGCGGAGCGCGAGCGGCGCTTCGGCCAATGGGATCATGTGCGGCAATATGGTCCCGATTTCGCCGACCGCATCTGCGCCGCTGGCTTCACAGTGGATGTTCTGCGCGCGCAGGATTGCGAGGCTGCCGCCGCCCGTTTCATGGCGCTGGGTGAGGCGGTCTTCCGCGCGCGCAAACCGCTGGCGGGCGGCTGAACCGGCGTGGTGCGCGGCCTCATCGCGGCGGGAGAAAAGTCGGCGAGGCTGCTGGCTTTCGCCAAGCTCGGCAATGTCGCGCTCTCGATGCTCTGGGGTTTCGCCGTCACCTTCGTCTTCGTGCGCGCGCTGCCGGGGCAGGAATTCCGCGCCTTCCTGTTGCTGGTTGCATTCAACAATTTCACCATTTCCGGCGAATTCGGCCTCACCAACATCATATATGCCCGTTTGCGGCGGCACTGGCTGCGGGACGAAAGCGATGGGGCAGGAGGCAGTGATTTCCGCGCCGAGGAAATCGGCGTGCTGTTCCTGTTCCTGAGCGGCCTGATTCTTGCCGCGAGCCTTGCGGTGGCGGCGGCGATCGCGCTCGGGTGGATCGATACCGACCTGCCCGCCATTTTCCTGATATTTTTTCTCGCTTCGGCGCTCAATGTCCTGCTTTTGCTTGCAAAACGCGCGCTGGCGGCGCTCGATTGCAACCTGCTCTGGGAAGCCGTTGACATGGCGCGCCGTATCGCCGGGCTTGCCGCGCTCTTTGCGGTGCTTGGCGGGTTCGGCCTGCTCGGCTCGGTCGCGGTGCAACTGCTGCTCAATGCCGGCGCAGCCTTGTTCGGACTGTGGCTCATCCACCGGCGCACCGGCATGCGGCGGCGGCAATGGCTGGCATGGCATGTCGGCGGCGGGCATGTGCGGCGCACCTATCTGCGCGACATCGGCGCGTCCGCCGCGCTGACGGCGAGCGAAATCCTCGCCTATAACAGCCCCTATTTCCTGATCGCCGCATTGAGCCACGATCCGCGCCTGCTGCTGCTCTTCGATTTCGCGTTCAAGATGATCCGCGCCGTTTCCACCGCGATCCGCGCGACGATAGAAAGCGCGCTGCCCCGCCTCACGCGGCTCTGGTTCGCGGGCGATGGCGACGGCTTCCTGCGCGCATTGCTGTGGGCGGCGGGGGTTGCGCTCGGGGTCGCGCTGTGCGCAGATGTGCTGCTCATCGCTATCGGCCAGCGCATTTTCGCGCTGCTCTATCATGGCACGACCGGGCTGGAGATGTCCGAGTTGCTGCTGCTGTGCGCGCTGCTCATCGCGCTCGCGCTGATGTGCGTGTCGGTCTATGTGCAGGGGGCGCTGGGCCGCTTTGGCGAATTACTGCGCCGGTCGCTGCCCTTTCTCGGCGGATCGCTGCTGGTCACGCCGGTTGCCGTGGCGCTGGGCGGGGGGCACGCCGGTCCCCTGTATATGAGCCTTTATGCGGCGCTGTTCGCGGCGGCGGCGGGGCTGCATATCGCGTCGCTCGCAAAGCTGCGGCGCGTGTCATGAAAGTGGCGATGCTGGACCCGTCGCTCTTCACCGGGCGCTATGACGACAGCCTGTGTGCGGCGCTGGCTTCCCAAGGCAGCGATGTTACGCTCTACGCCCGCCCGATGCGGGCCACCGACGCAATAGAACCGCAGGGTTATCACTACGAACCGCGCTTTTTCGGGCGTTCGGAAGCATTGCGCGGCGTGATCGGCGAGGGCGGCATATTCCGCGCGCTCAAGGCCGCCGAATATCTGGCGACCGCGCATTTGGGCGCGCCCGGCGCTCTGGCCGCCGCCGATGTCGTGCATATGCAATGGCTGCCGCTGCCGCCCGCCGACATGCGCCTGCTCGCCCGGCTGGCGAAGCACAAGGGGCGTCCCACACTGGTGCATACGGTGCATAATGCCTCGGCCTTTCATGGCGACGCAGGCGCGCAGGGACGGGGCTATCGTGCGGCGCTGGATATGTTCGACGCGCTGATCGTGCATGGCGCGGAAACGCGGCACGGCCTGATCGCGCAAGGCGTGGAGGCAGAGAAAATCCACATCATCCCGCACCCGCCAATGGCGCTGGCGCAGGCGGATATGGAGGATATGGCGGCGCTGCCGGAGCCGCAGCGCATGCGCATCCTCTTCTTCGGCACCATCCGTCCCTATAAGGGCTTCGATCTGTTGATCGACGCCTGCATCGCCTTGTGGCGCGAGGGGGCGACGTTCGAACTGGCGGTGGCGGGCAAGCCCTTCATGGACATCGCGCCGCTGATCGATCGCGTGCGCGCCGCCGGATTTGCCGACCGTCTGGTGCTCGACCTCGGCTTCCTCACCGAAGCACGGCTCGACGCGCATCTGCGCAAGGCGGATATTTTCGTCTTCCCCTATCGCCATATCGACAGCAGCGGCGCGTTCCTCTCGGCGCTGCATTATGGCAAGCCGATGGTGGCGAGCCGGGTGGGCATGTTCGCGGCGCTGGACGAGGGCGCGGCGCAGCTCTGCGCGCCCGATGATGCACCGGCGCTTGCCGATGCGTTGCGCGCGGTGATCGCGGATGCCGGTCTGCGTCTGCGCTTGGGCGAAGGCGCGCTGGCGCTGCGCGCATCGATGGGGCAATGGAGCGATGCGGCGGCGGCGACGCTCGCCGTCTATCAACAGGCACGGGAAAAGGTAGCAGGCGCATGAATGTCGCGCGCATCACACGGGAATTGTCGCGGCGCTGGCTGGCCACCCGGCTGGCCCTCGCGGGGCGGGCGCATCAATATCCCGAGATTATGGCGCTGCGGCGCTTTTTCGAAGCGTTCGAAGTCGACGCGCTGATCGATGTCGGCGCCAATGCAGGGCAATATGCGCGGCAGGCGCGGCGCGATGCGGGCTATGCCGGGCATATTTTCTCGTTCGAACCCAACCCGGACGTGTTCGCGGTGCTGGAGCGCGCTGCGGCGGGGGATGCCAAATGGCATGTCTTCAACATGGCGCTGTCCGATTTCGATGGCATTGTGCCGTTCAACATCATGGCCGCCAACCAGTTCAGCTCGATCGCGCGGCCCGCCGAACAGCTCGACCCGATCTTTGCCGAGCGCAACAAGGTGGAGCGCGTCGTGGACATGCAATGCCGCCGCCTTGACGGCATGCTCAATGAACTGCTGCGCCCGCATGACCTCAAGCGCCCCTTCCTCAAAATGGATACGCAGGGGCATGACAAGGCCGTGTGCGAAGGCGCGGGCGCGCGCCTTGCTGACATGATCGGCGTGCAGAGCGAGCTTGCCGTGCGCCCGCAATATGAAGGCGCGAGCGACTGGCGCGAGATGATCGCTTATATGGAAGCGCGCGGTTTTGCCCCCAATGCGATGTTTGCCAACAACAAGGGGCATTTCCCGCTGCTGGTCGAGATGGATGGCCTGTTCCTCCGCGCCGATCTGGCGAACGAAGGCGCGATTAGCGCATGACGAAGCCCCGGGCATCATGGCTGCTGCTGATAAATGCTGCCGCGATAATATTGTGGCTTGCCGCTAGCTGGGGGATCGAAATCGTCCTGTCGGAAGGGCGCACGCTCGCCCGCCATCTGTTCACGATACAGGATATGCCCGCGCTTATCTTGGGGGTTTTGGGCATAACGCTGGGTGCGCTGCTGGTGCGATGGGTGCCGGATGGGGAATGGAAATGGGGGCGAAATCCGCGCCTCATCGCCGCGCTGATCCTCGTCTTCGCGCTCGCCGCATGGGCGGGGCGATACTGGCTGATGAACGATTATGCCCTGTCGCGCGATGAGGAGGTGGCGGAATTCGCCGCCGCCGCGATGCGCGACGGGTTTCTCGGCCGTCCGATCCCTCCCGAATGGATCGACTTTCGTCGCGCGATCATGCCCGAATTCTTCTCGCCCTTTGGCGCGGATCATGTCTGGACAGCGGCCTATCTGCCATTGAATGCCGCATTCCGCGCGCTGTGCGACTGGATCGCGGACCCTAATCTGGCGGGGCCGGTCTTCCTTGTTATCGGCCTTGCCGCATTGTGGCGCGTCGCGTTGCGCCTGTTCCCGGATCGAAGCGATGCGGTGGTGGTCGTCCTGCTGATGGCGCTCACATCGGCGCAATTGCTCGTCACCAGCATGACGCCTTATGCGATGACCGGCCATTTCGCATTGAACATGCTCTGGCTCGCGTTCGTGCTGCGCGACGATGTTCCGGGCCATGTCGGCGCGGGCGCGGTGGCACTGCTGCTCTGTGGCCTGCATCAATGGCATTATCCGCTGCCGTTCCTGTTGCCGTTCCTGCTCTGGTTCGCATTGGGGCGGCGCTGGGGCGCGCTATTCTTCCATGGCGCGATGCTGGTCGTGGCGGTGCTGATCTGGGCGAAGCTGTGGCCGATGCTGCTGGCCGATCTTTATGGCCCTGCCGCCGATGTGCGCCCTTCGGCGGGTGTGGTGGACAAGATGGACAGCCTGCTCGACCGGCTCGACAAATGGCATCCGCTGCTGCATCTGTCGCGCTTTCTCGCGTGGAACAATTTGCTGCTCGTGCCCCTGGCGCTCATCGGCCTGTGGCGCATGAACTGGCGCGCCGCCCTGCGGGGGGAGAGCATCGCGCTGCCGCTCGGGCTGGGCGCGCTCGGCATGGCGGCGCTCGCCATCGATCAGGGCTATGGCTGGGGCTATCGCTATCTTCACGGCTTTGTCGGCAGCTTTGCGCTGCTCGCAGGTTTGGGCTGGGCGAGCCTGAAACGGCCGGATGGCCGCGCGCTTTGGGCCTCGGCGCTGGTCGCCCTGCTGACCGGCAGCTTCCTGATGGCGCGCGCGCATGATTATGTCGCACCCTATGCGGCCAGCCACCGGCTGATCATGGCGAGCGGCGCGGATGTCGTGCTCGTCGATCCGCGCGGCGGACGTTATGTGACGGATCTTGTGCGCGGCTCTGACGGCGAGCCGTTGGGGCGGCCGGTGGTGATGAACATGCGCATGCTGAGCATGGCCGGGATCGACCAATTATGTGATCGTTATGATGTGGCGATATTCGACCGGAGCGGATTTCTGCCTCTCGGAGTGGGCCTTGTGCGGTGGGGCGATAAATGGGACGCGGCCAAACGGGCGCATATGGCGCAGCGCGGCTGCGGCCGGATTATCGCGCCGCGCTAGTGTGTTTGTTTTCCGTGATTTCCGAGCCAGCAGGTGATCCCACCTGCTTCGAAATCACTCTGTCCTCGCCGCCGCTTTCGCCCTGCGCCCACACCCTTTTGCCGTCGATCCAATGTTCTAGGATACGGGTCTGCGCGATGTCCGGCGGCGCAATGGCGGCAATGTTGCGGTCGATTAGCAGAAAATCGGCATGCTGCCCCGGCTCCAGCGCGCCGATGCGGGTTTCGGCGAAGGCGGCGTGGGCAGGGCGACTGGTCATTTCCGCCAGCGCCTTGTCTATCGCACCCTCGCGCGCGGCAAATTGCGCCAGCCGACCGAACGAAGGGAAGGGCGTGGTGACAGGCTCCGTCCGCCAGCGCCTGTCGCCGGTATAGCTGCCCGTCATCTCACCGATCACCTCGGCTGCCTTTTGCACCGCCGCCTCGCTCTCCGGCGTCAGCGCAAGCTGAAAACCGTCCATCGCCGCGCGGCTCGCCTGATTGTTGAGGCGAGTAACATCCGCGGCCGCTTCAACCGGGAGGTGAACTCCGACGAGACGCAACCTGTCTTCATAGAGCCAGGGCGAGGGCGCAGACCCGGCGATGGTGATCATGTCGTCGATGCCGTCAGCATAGCCGATGATGCGGACGCGCAGCGCACCGCGATCGCCCGCGCGGCGATAGGCCTGCCAGTCGAGCAGCGACGTGCCCATGTCGGCGACGCTCGAAATGCCCCGTTCGATATAAAAACGTTGCGCCTTGTCGAGCGCGATGTCGCGGTCCTTGGGCGCGGGGGCGGGGACGATACGCTCCATCTGCCGCTTGCCCGCGCCGGACAGCGCTTCGCTGATCTTCATCCCGGCGAGGCGCAGCGCGGCGCTGTTGGCCCAGCCCAGCCTGCCGTCATCGCTCGTCAGCCAGACCGGAATGTCTGGCACGGCAGCGTCGAGTTGCGCGGCAGTCGGGCCGGACGCCGCCCCCCAACGCGCCATGTCCCAGCCGCTGCCCAATATCCATTTCCGGCCCGGATTGGCCTGCGCATAAGCCGCAATCTTCGCCTGCGCTTGCATAAGCGAACGCGTCTCCGAAAGATCGAGCGTCATCAGCCTGATGCCGGTGTCGATGACGCGGGCATGGCCATCGACGAACGAGGGGATCAGCGTCTTGCCGCCCGCATCGAGCCGCCAGACGAGCCGCTCCGGGCGCTTGTCCGCGCGCGCGAGGCGGGCTTCGATACGCCCGTCCCTGCCAATCAGCAGGCCGGTGAAATGCACCAGCCGCCCATCCGCGCCCACCGCGATGCCGTTGACATTGTCGATCAGGCCAGCCGTGGCGGGCGGCAATTCGGCTTGCTTCTTGCGCGCGATGGCCGGGGCGCAAAGCAGCGATGCAGCGACCCCAAAAGCGGCCATAATCATGCCCCGGCGGGCAAAACGTCCGGCACTCACTTGCGCGCTATCCTCCGCACTAATGTGGTGGATTTGAAATATGCCTCATAATTGCGGCCAGGGGAGGAGCATATTTCAAATCCGAAAACCACATTAGAATCCTTTAATGGCTAGTGACCCTGATGAATCCGAAGTTCGTTTCATCCCTATCGGATCAATGTGACGAACGTCGGATTCGGGTCACTAGCGCGCTGGTGTCCTGTCGCCCACCGCCCATAGCCTGCACATCGGCGTAGAACTGATCGACCAGCGCGGTGACGGGCAGGGTCGCGCCATTGCTGCGCGCTTCCTCCAGAGCAAGGCCGAGATCCTTGCGCATCCAGTCCACCGCGAAGCCGAAGTCGAATTCGTCCTTCGCCATCGTCGCCCAGCGGTTGTTCATTTGCCAGCTTTGCGCCGCGCCGCCCGAAACCGCCTCGAACACCTTGTCGAGATCAAGATCGGCCGCCTGCGCGAAACGCACGGCTTCGGACAAGCCCTGCAGCACGCCCGCGATGCAGATCTGGTTGACCATCTTGGTCGTCTGCCCTGCGCCCGCTTCGCCGACATGCACCACCCGCGCGGCATAGCTCTGCATCACGAGGCGCGCGGCGCTCACCGCCATATCCGTGCCGCCGCACATCACCGATAAAGTGCCGTTTTCCGCGCCGCTCTGGCCACCCGATACCGGCGCATCGACGCAATGAATGCCCCGGCTCTCGCCCTCGACCGACAATTGCCGCGCGATGCGGGCGGATACGGTGGTATGATCGATGAACAGCGCGCCCTTGCTCATCGTGCGGAAGGCGCCGTCCTTGCCCAGCGTCACCGAGGCGAGATCATCGTCATTGCCCACGCAGCTTATGATGATTTCCGCATCCTGTGCCGCCTGAGCGGGCGTTTCCGCGACCTTGCCGCCATGAATTTCCGTCCAGGCGTTCGCCTTGGACATCGTCCGGTTGAAAACCGTGAGGCTGTGTCCGGCTTTTGCGAGATGCCCTGCCATGGGGCCGCCCATTACGCCCAGCCCGATAAACGCTATATTTGCCATGGCGGATGCATAGACATTCTTGGCGCGCGCGCATAGAGCGTGTTGCGCGATTTTCGCGTTTTAAGCAGTCGATCGAACGGCATTCAAGAAAGGACAGTTACACAGATGGACCATGGGACCAGCCTTCGCAAAGTTGACACGCAGGCAGCGATGCCCGTGTCGATTGCCGATGTGCGCGCGGCCCATGCACGAATTAGCGACGCCATCGTGCGTACGCCGACATTGAAGAGCATCACGCTGTCGGACATGATCGGCGCGGAGGTTTATCTCAAATTCGAGAATTTGCAGTTCACCGCCGCCTATAAGGAACGTGGCGCGCTGAACCGGCTGTTGTCTCTGAGCGCAGAGGCGCGGGCCAAGGGCGTCATTGCCGCATCGGCGGGCAATCATGCGCAGGGCCTCGCTTATCATGGCAAGCGCCTGGGCGTGCCCGTCACCATCGTCATGCCCAATCCAACGCCGATGGTGAAAGTGATGCAAACCGAAGGCCATGGCGCGACCGTGGTGCTGCATGGCGAGAAATTCGAGGAAGCCTATAATCATGCGCGTGCGCTTGAGGCGGAGCAGGGGCTGACCTTCGTGCATCCGTTCGATGAGGCGGATATCATCGCGGGGCAGGGGACTGTCGCGCTCGAAATGCTCGATGATGTGCCGGAACTCGATACGCTGGTAATCCCGATCGGCGGCGGTGGCCTGTTTTCGGGCATGGCCATCGCGGCGCGCGCGGTCAAGCCCGACATCCGGCTCATCGGCGTGCAAGCGGAACTCTATCCCTCCATGTATGGCTATGTGAAGGGCGTGGAAACCGTATGCGACGGCGATACGCTGGCCGAAGGCATAGCGGTCAAGGAACCGGGCGGGATGACGCGTCTGATCGTCGAGGCGCTGGCCGACGATGTGCTGCTGGTAAGCGAACGGTCGCTGGAGCAGGCACTGAGCCTGCTCATGCAGATTGAAAAAACGGTGGTAGAGGGGGCGGGCGCGGCAGGACTCGCGGCCTTGCTCAACCATAAGGAACGGTTCGCGGGCAGAAAGATCGGGCTGGTGCTGACCGGCGGCAATATCGACACGCGCCTGCTTGCCAATGTGCTGCTGCGCGACTTGGCTCGCTCTGGCCGTCTGGCTCGGCTGCGCATTCAGCTGCAGGACCGGCCCGGAATGTTGTATCAGGTTTCGCGCATCTTTCATGAGCAGGCCGCGAACATTCTCGAATTGTCGCATCAGCGGATATTCACGAATCTGCCGGCCAAGGGGCTGTCGCTCGATGTCGAATGCGAAACCCGCGATGCCGATCATCTGCAACGGCTGATCGAGGCATTACGCGCCGCAGGCTACCATGTCTCGCCCGTCGAATTGGCTTGAATCCGGGGTGCATCTATACCTGTCGCTCGTTCGCACCTGTCCGAATTCGGGATAAATATCGGGCGTAAACCTTTTTGTGGTAAATGCTCTTTTAATAAAGAAGGATGGTCGGCATATTAGGGGCCAAGGCGCAGATTCCATCATGTGCCGACAATGATTGATAGAGGTTGCTACCGTTGACTGCGCCATTTCGATTTCCCCGGTTTTTCGTAACCAGCCCGAGCCCTTGCCCGTATCTGGAGGGGAAGCACGAGCGCAAGGTGTTCACCGAATTGTCGGGCGCCAACGCAGGGGAATTGAACGACGCGCTGGGCCGCATCGGCTTTCGCCGCAGCCAGAACGTCGCCTATCGGCCAAGCTGCGCGGATTGCTCTGCCTGCGTGTCGGTGCGCGTGGTGGCGGATGAGTTCAAGCCCAACGGCACGCAGCGCAAGCTGATGAAGCGCAACAGCGATCTGGTCGTGAGCGTCTGCAAGCCCTGGTCGACGCAAGAGCAATATGCGCTGCTCCAGCGCTATCTCAAGGCGCGCCATCCCGGCGGCGGCATGACCGAGATGGACGAGATGGACTATGCCGACATGGTCGAACATTCGCCGGTCGACAGCTATATCATCGAATATCGCGAGCCTTCCACCGACGGCGCGCCCGGTCGCTTGATCGGCGCCTGCCTGACGGACAAGCAGGGCGATGGCCTGTCGATGATCTACAGCTTTTTCGAGCCGGACAGCGATTTGCGCGCGGGCATGGGCAATTACATCATTCTGGATCACATAATGCGCGCCCGTAAATCGGGCCTGCCCTATGTCTATCTCGGCTATTGGGTCGATGGCTCGCCGCGCATGCAATATAAGGTGCGCTACCAGCCGCTCGAACGCCTCAGCGCCGGTGGATGGACGCGCTTCGATCCGCGTGAGGGCGGAGAAGGGACCAGCGTCAATGCGGTGCCGCATGTCGATAGCCGCCCGGCGGTGATCCAGCCGCGCGAACTGGCAGAGCTGTTCCGCAAATAAATTGCTTCTAGGGCCGATCGACATTCAGATGATGACGTGACGAAAATGGTGATTTCCCGCGACCCGGAGCGCAGCGTACTCAAGGTACGTGAGCACCGGAAGCGGGGGAGAGCGCCATTTGCAGGCCGTCAGGGCTGAATGTCGATCGGCCCTAAGCCGGATAAGGCATCCGACGATAGGGATCGGTATTTTTCGGCGCGCGCCTGTCCCGCGGTGTTTTTGCCGGGCGCATTTGTAAAATCTTCTGATAATTCATGCGCTTTGTCGCACATTTTACACTTTCTTAACCGCCTTTCCATAGCCTCCACACTATAAAATAGCAGGGCAGCTTGCGGGCACCGGATAATGGAGGGGTGATTATGATGAATGTTGCCCTGTGTATTGTCCAGGATCATGATCCCGGGCTGGTCCTGCTCGCGGTGTTCGTCTGCTGTGCAGGTGCATTTGCCATCATGCAGATATTCGGCCGCGCCCAGCTTACCACGGGCGCGCAACGCTTCGCCTGGCTGTTTCTGACTGCGGTTGGTGCGGGCGCGACGATCTGGTGCACGCATTTCGTCGCCATGCTCGCCTTCCGGGCGGGGGCTCCGGTGCGGCTCGACCCTGCGCTCACCATCGTGTCGCTCATCATTGCCGTTGCCGGAACCGGCATCGGTTTTGGCGTGGCCGCGTGGCGCAAGGGCATATTGTATTCGGTTATCGGCGGCATTCTCGTCGGTCTGGCAATTTCGGCAATGCATTTCGTGGGCATGATGGCCTATCGCGTGGATGGCATCGTCGAATGGCGCATGCCCTATGTGGTCGCGTCGCTGCTGTGCGCGACTGTCTTTGCCGGAGCATCGCTTGCGGCCGTCTCTTCCCCCCGGCTTGGCGACTATCGTGTTGCCGTCGGCACCGGGCTTCTCGTCACCGCCATCGCAACCCTGCATTTCGTGGCGATGACGGCGCTGCGCATCACTCCGCTCCATCTCAGCGCATCGCCGCTCGAACCGGAGCAGATGCAGGCCCTCGGAATAGCGACCGCGCTGGTCGGGCTGCTGGTCATCGCGGCGGGCGTGTTCGCCGCGCTGATCGATCGCTGGACACGCTCGGACGCGATGCAGCGGCTGCATCATATGGCGATGTATGATGCGCTGACCGGCCTGCCCAACCGTATCAGCTTTCATGATGCACTGAAGCATCGGATGGATATTGCGCGGATGACGGGGAACAAGCTCGGCGTGATCGCCATTGACCTCAATCGCTTCAAGGAAATCAACGATGTTTACGGGCATAAGGCAGGCGATCAGGTGCTCGTCGCCCTTGCGCAGCGCATGACGGACGAGACGGGCCGGAACGAGATGATCGCCCGTCTGGGCGGCGATGAATTCGTCGGCCTGATCAGTTTCGAGCATGACCAGCAACTGATCGACTTCACCCACCGGCTCAAGGCCGTGCTCGAAGCGCCACTGGAAATCGATACATTCGATGCGTCCGTTGGCGCAAGCATCGGTATTGCTATCTATCCCAACGACGCGTCTGACGCGGAAATGCTGACCAACAACGCGGATCTGGCGATGTATCGCGCCAAGAGCGCTCGTGCGCCAGCACCCTGCTTTTACGATGCGCCGCTTGATGAAGCGATCCGCGACCGGCGCGAGCTGGCCAACGATCTGCGCGTTGCGATTGATACCAACGCGCTGGAACTGCATTATCAGGTGCAGGCATCGGTCTCGACCCACGATGTTACGGGATATGAGGCGTTGCTGCGCTGGACGCATCCCGTGCGCGGGCCGATTTCGCCCACCCAGTTCATCCCGATCGCGGAAGAAAACGGCCTGATCGTGCAGTTGGGCGAATGGGTTCTGCGCCGCGCCTGCTCCGATGCGAAGGAGTGGGAGCATGAAGCGAAGGTTGCGGTCAACGTTTCGCCGATCCAGCTTGCTCATGCGGAGCTGCCGCGTCTGATTCACCAGATTTTGCTCGAAACCGGGCTGCCGCCGCGTCGGCTGGAGGTCGAACTCACCGAATCGGCGATCATGGCGGACCGCGAGCGCGCGCTGCATGTGCTGCGCCAGATCAAGAGCATGGGCATCGGCGTAGCGCTTGACGATTTCGGCACGGGGTATTCCTCGCTGGAAACGCTGCGGGCCTTTCCGTTCGACAAGATCAAGCTCGACCGCATGTTCGTTTCCGAGCTGGAAGAAAGCCCGCAGGCCGTCGCCATCATCCGCGCGGTGCTCGCTTTGGGCAAGAGCCTCTCCATTCCCGTGCTGGCGGAAGGCATCGAAACCGAAAGCCAGCTGGGCGTGCTGGAGCGCGAAGGGTGCGATGAGGTGCAGGGGTTCCTGCTTGGCCGCCCCCAATTACAGGCGCACTATCAACGCCCTGACTTGCGGGGTGAAGCCGACGCCGCAAAGCCTCTGCCGCGCCGGAAGAATATCGGCAACGCGGCCTGAACCGCGCTGCTCCTTACGCGGCGATGTCGTAAGGCACGATTTCCCCAGCCAGATAGAGATTGCGCGCTTTCGAGCGGCTGAGCTTGCCCGATGATGTGCGCGGCAAGGTGCGCGGCGGCACCAGCTCGACGACGCAGTTCATGCCCGTGATCGCGCGCACGCGATCGCGAATCTGGTCGCGCAGCCGCGCCCGCTCGGCGGCGTCCGATGTGCGGCAATGGACAAGCACCGCAGGCGCTTCCTCGCCGCCCGCCGTGGTGATCGAGAAGGCGGCGATGTCGCCCTGCTTGAAGCCGGGGATCTGCTCGACGGCCCATTCGATATCCTGCGGCCAGTGGTTCTTGCCGTTGATGATGATCATGTCCTTGGCGCGGCCGACAATATAGAGATAGCCCTCCGACAGATAGCCCATGTCGCCGGTGTCGAGCCATCCGTCCTTCATGCAGGCGATGGTCGATTCCTCGTCGCGGAAATATCCGGTCATCAGCGACGGCCCGGTGGTCCATACCTTGCCGATCTGACGTTCGGCCATCAGGGCGCCATCCTCGTCGCGGATTTCGACGCGCATATCCTTCACCGGCTTGCCGCAATTGACGATCGCGCGAAAGCGTTGCGGGCGTCCCTCTGCCGCATCGCCGCCGGAAAGGTCCGTTTCCTCGACCAGCTCGACGCGAATGCCTTCGCCCGGCGGCATGATGGTGACGGCGAGCGTCGATTCGGCAAGGCCGTAGCTCGGCAAAAACGCATTCGGTGAGAAACCGGCATCGGCAAACGCATCGACGAAGCTCTGCATCACATCCGGGCGGATCATGTCCGCGCCATTGCCCGCAAGGCGCCAGCGCGAGAGGTCGAAGCGATCGGAAGCCTTGGTCTGGCTCGACATGCGGCGCGCGCAGATGTCGTAGCCGAAGGTCGGCGAATAGCTGATCGTCGTGCCTTCGTTGCGGCTGATGAGATCGAGCCATGCGAGCGGGCGGCGGGCGAAATCCTCGGTCTTGAGAAAATCGACCGTCACCTGATTGGCGACCGGCGAAAGGAAACAACCGACGAGGCCCATGTCATGATACCAGGGCAGCCAGCTTATGCAGCGGTCCGAATCCTGCAGCTCCATGCCATGGCTGTGCGCGGCAAGATTGGAGAGCAACGCGTCATGCGTGATGATGACGCCATGGGGAAAGCGGGTCGAGCCGCTTGAATATTGCAGATAGGCGATGTCTTCGCCGGTCGCTTGCGGCAGGCGGCAGGGCACCGTGTTGCGGGAAAGAAAGCCGTCGAAATCCAGCCCCTCGACACCGTTCAGACGCGCGGCTTCGTCTGCCATTTCGGCCAGCTCGGCCGGGAAGAACAATATTTTCGGGTCGCAGCTCCGCAATTGCACCGAAAGCTGGTCGATATAGCTTTCCTTGCCGCCAAAGCTGGTGGGCAAGGGCAGCGGCACCGGCCATGCGCCCGCATAGATGATGCCGAAGAAAAGCTGCGCAAATTCCGCGCCGGTTTCCGCGACCAGCGCAATACGGTCCTGCGGCTGCACGCCATGCGCGATCAGGCGATAGGCGCAGGCCAGCGCATCGGCGCGCAGTTCGGAATAGGGATAGGCGCGCGCAAGATTGCCGCGCGCATCATGAAAGTTGAACCCGCGCGTGCCGCCGGCGGCATAATCCAGCGCCTCGCCTAATGTGGTGAAATCGGAAAAGCGGCGGGGCAGTGCGTCCTGCGTTGGCAATGCCCGGAGTTCAGGCGTATGGAGTTGAGGCGCGGCGCTCATGATGCGGGCCCCACCCGCAACGACAGGCGCAGTAACCGGCCTGGCCAGCACTCCCGTGTCTGTCATTTCCCTCTCAGCCAATGGCATGTTCCTTTTCTTGTCGCGTCCCGATGGCGGCCCGTCTGCCCGGGCTTCGCTTACATTGCCCTGAATGAAAAGATTCAGGTGTAGATTTGCGCATGTAGCGCATAACACAAGTTCAAATTCAGACCCGACTGTGGCACAAAAATGGCGCATGGCACGATATGACCCTCAAAACAAGCGGCCCGCCTTCACCGGCGAAAGCCTGCGTGAGCTGGCGCTGGGCTATGTCGGGCGCTTCGCAACGACACGCGCGCGGCTTGTGCGTTATCTCGAGCGCAAGCTGCGCGAGCGCGGCTGGGAAGGGGAGAGCGCGCCCGATATCGAGGTGCTGGCCGACCGGTTCGCCGAACTGGGCTATGTCGATGACGGCGCCTATGCGCGCATGAAGGGCGCGGCGATGGAACGGCGCGGCCTTGGCGCGCGGCGCATCGGCGCGGCCCTGCGCGCCGACGGCATCGACGGCGAGGATCGCGCCGCCGCCGAGGAGCAGGCGCGGGCAGGGCGATGGGAAGCCGCCGAAATATTGGCGCGCAGGAAGCGCATCGGCCCTTATGGCGTGAAACCGGAGGATCGGGCGCTATGGGGCAGGCTGCGCGAAAAACAGATTGCGGCCTTCCTGCGCGCGGGCCATGACCTGGCGACCGCGCGGGCATGGGTGGAAGCCGGGCCGGGCGAGATGCCGGAAAGAGGGGAATGAATGAAGTTTCTGTCGGTCTCGCTGATATGCGGCGCGCTGGCCGCCTGTTCGCCGTCCTCGCAGGAAACGGGACGGAATAGCACGGCCTCGTCCGCCTCGGCGCAGCATCTGCCCACGGTTCCGCTGGTGGTGACGCATGGCGAAGGTGGGCCGCCGACGCGGCTCGACATCGAGATCGCGCTCACGCCAGAACAGCAGGAAACCGGGCTGATGCATCGCACTGATATTGCGGCCGATGGGGGCATGATCTTCCCGATGCTGCCGCCGCGCCGCCCGAGCTTCTGGATGAAGGATACGCCGACGGCGCTTGATATCCTCTTCATCCGCACCGATGGCAGCATTGCGAAGATCGTGACCAATACCGAGCCCAATGACATGACGCCTGTCTTTGCCGAAGTGTCCGTCGCGGGGGTGCTGGAGCTGCGCGGCGGCGCGGCGGCGGCGCTGGGGATAGATGAAGGCGACCGGATAAGCTGGGGCGAATGCGCGACCGAAAGAAAAGCGCCGGTCATGGAAGCCGATAATTTCTGCCCGGCCTGAGGGTCCGCGCGCATATCGGCTTGCCAATCGGCGCGGACCGGCTTAATCGGCGGGCCATGAGATTGCTCATGAAAATCTTCACCTGGTGGGACGGCGCCACCATCGGCACCTCGCTTTTCAGCGCGCTGAAGGGCGCGCGCGTCGGCGAGGATCATCAGGGCAATGTCTATTATGAAGGCGGCAAGGATGTGCATGGCAATCCGCGCCGCTGGGTGATCTATAACGGCCCCAATGACGCCAGCCGCGTGCCCGCCGAATGGCATGGCTGGCTGCATGGCAGCATCGACGGGCCGCCTGAAAGCAAGCTGCCGCCCCCGCGCATCTGGGAAAAGGACTATGTTCCGAACCAGACCGGCACGCCGCAGGCCTATCGCCCCCGCGGTGCGATCGAGGCAGGCGGGCGGCGCGCAATAGCGACCGGAGATTATGAGGCATGGACGCCCGACGCATCATGAGGCGTCGGCCCCGGAAGGACAGGCTCCGGATGCATCGGTCTCTGCTGCGCAGGATTGCGGCTTTGGCTCCGGTTCTGGCTCTGCCCTTGTTCGTACAGGCATGCACTGACAGCGCGAATCAGATGCCTCAGGGCAATGCGTCCAATGCCGTCGCCGCAGATGGCGGCAATCCAATCGCGGTGAATAACGATCTGGCGGGCGCGACGCCGATGAAGGACCGCGTCGCGGTGATCGGCCTGCTCAACAAGCGCAACGGTCTGACGCAGGATCTCAAGATGAAGCCGGGCGAGGCGCTGCGCGTCGGCAATGCGATCGTGCGGCTGCGCGCCTGCGAAACGGCGGCGCCGTGGGAAGAGATGCAGGAAACGGGCGCCTTCGTGCAGCTCGACGTGCGCGCGCCCAAGGAAGAGAAATGGCTGCGCGTCTTTTCCGGCTGGCTGTTCAGGGAACGGCCGGATCGCAATGTCGTGCAGCATCCGGTCTATGATGTCTGGGTTAAAAGCTGCACGATGACATGGCCCGATACCGGCCCGGATACGGTCAAGGCGGGCGCGAAATCCAGCGCGAATGCAGCTTCTGCCTCCGGCCCCGGCCCGGCGGACAACAGCGCCGATTCGTCGGCCAGCGAAACATCGGAAAGCGCATCGCCGAGCAATAACTGATAGGCATATTGGTTGATCTCGACCGCGCCCAATGACCGCAGATGGTCCGTCATGAACTGGCAATCGAGCAGCTTGCATCCGCCCAGCCGCATCCGCGCCACCAGCCAAGCGAGCGCGACCTTCGATGCATCGGTGCGGCGCGAGAACATGCTTTCCCCGAAAAAGGCGCGGCCCAGCGACACGCCATATAGCCCGCCGACCAGTTCGTCGCCCTCGCGGCATTCGACCGAATGGGCGAAACCGAGCGCATGCAGCCGGGCATAGCTTTGCTCGATGTCGTGGCTGATCCAGGTCGTCGGGCGATCGGGCGCAGATTGCGCGCACAGGCGCACCACGCCGAGGAAATCCTCGTCCACGCTGACGCGGAAACGATCGGAGCGGATGGTCCGCGCCAGCGAGCGCGACAGATGAAAGTCCTGAAGCGGCATGATCGCCCGCTTTTTGGGTTCGACCCAATATACATCTCTGGCTTCGCGGTCGTCGGCCATGGGAAACACGCCAAGAGCATAAGCACGCAGCAGCAGGAACGGGTCGATCGGCATGTTGCATGATATGTGGCAGAGGGACCGATTGGCTCCAAGCTTTTTTGATGCGGGAAGGCGCGATTGCGACAGGATCACTCGCCCCTTGCACTTGCGCGGTGGTGGAGCTAATGCGAGCGCCTTCGCCACACAGGAGTGTAGCTCAGCTGGTAGAGCGTCGGTCTCCAAAACCGAATGCCGGGGGTTCGAATCCCTCCACTCCTGCCAAAACTTGCGCTTTTCGGAGCGCGCGTCTATGGCGGCGATGCTAGTCGCGGAGGTGCGACTCTGATCCGGCAAAAGGCCGGAGGGAGTCTTATTGCCCCGCGGCTTGTGCTGTTTGTATCTGTGCTGTGTGTAATGTTGTTTGCAAGATAGGTTGAAAAACGTGGCCAAGACATCCCCCGGCGAGTTCGTCAATCAGGTGCGGACCGAAGCGCGCAAGATCGTGTGGCCGACCAGCCGCGAAACGATGATGACGGCGGTGATGGTCGTCATCATGACGACGTTGCTGGGCCTGTTTTTCTTCGGAACCGACAGCCTGTTCGGCTGGGTGGTAACCAAACTGCTTTCGCTGGCTTCGGGCCAGGGATGACGGCAGCGATGGCGGTTCAGGCACAAGTGGCGAATAATAAAGGATTTTAGGGCAAATATGGCGCGCTGGTATATCATTCATGCCTATTCGGGCTTCGAGAACAAGGTCCGCGATTCGATCCTTTCCGAGGCTGAGCGCATGGGGCTCACGCAGCTCGTCGAATCGGTCGAGGTGCCGACCGAGACTGTGACCGAGGTTCGCCGTGGCAAGAAGGTGCAGTCGGAGCGGAAATTCTTCCCCGGCTATGTGCTCGCCAAGCTGGCGATGAACGACGATGTATATCATCTTGTAAAGAACACGCCGAAAGTTACTGGTTTTCTTGGATCTTCCGGCAAGCCGCAGCCGATCAGCGAGGCCGAGGCCGCGCGCATCCTCAACACCAAGGAAGAAGCCGCCGCCGCGCCCAAGCACAAGATCAGCGTCAATTACGAGATCGGCGACACGGTGAAGGTGACGAGTGGCAACTTCGCCAGCTTCACCGGCACGGTCGAGGAGCTGGATTTCGACAAGAACCGCGTCAAGGTTTCCATTTCCATCTTCGGCCGCGCAACGCCGCTGGAGCTGGGCTTCGAGGATGTCGAACTGGCGAAATAAATTCCCCGTGCTCCTGCGCAGGCAGGAGTCCAGGGTTCAGGCGCGGCGCAAGCCGTTCCGGGTTCCTGCCTCCGCAGGAACACATCAAATTCCCCCGCAAGGGGAATAAGCGCGGGAGGGGAGCCTTGGCTTCCCGTCAACACCGCTAAACTTGAACCGGGCCTAGGCGTGGCAACACGCGGCGGCCCAACTACAGAGTGAGTATATAATGGCTAAGAAGATTACGGGCTATATCAAGCTCCAGGTGCCTGCGGGCGCCGCAAATCCTTCGCCGCCGATCGGCCCGGCACTGGGTCAGCGCGGCGTCAACATCATGGAATTCTGCAAGGCGTTCAACGCGGCGACCGAGAAGGAAGACAAGGGCACGCCCCTGCCAACCATCATCACCGTCTATGCCGATCGCAGCTTCTCCTTCGTCACCAAGCAGCCCCCTGCGACCTTCCTCATCAAGAAGGCGATCAACATCAAGTCTGGTTCCAAGGAACCGGGCAAGATTTCCGGCGGCAAGATCACGCGCGCCCAGCTCGCCGAGATCGCGCAGAAGAAGATGGTCGATCTCAATGCCAATGACATTGAAGCAGCGACCAAGATTATCGAAGGCTCCGCGCTTGCGATGGGCCTCACCGTGGTGGAGGGCTAAGGACATGGCAAAGCTCACGAAGAAGGCGAAGGCTCTCGCCACGACTGTCGACAAGAACAAGCTGCACGGCGTCGATGAAGCGATCGCGCTCATCAAGACCAACGCGACCGCGAAGTTCGACGAAACCGTCGAAGTAGCGATCAATTTGGGCGTTGATCCGCGCCATGCAGATCAGATGGTGCGCGGTGTCGTCACCCTGCCGGCCGGCACGGGCAAGACGGTGCGCGTCGCCGTGTTCGCACGCGGTGACAAGGCCGATGCGGCAACCGCCGCCGGTGCCGATATCGTCGGCGCCGAAGACCTGTTGGAAACCATTCAGGGCGGCACCATCGATTTCGACCGCGTGATCGCCACGCCGGACATGATGGGCCTCGTCGGCCGTCTCGGCAAGGTGCTCGGTCCCAAGGGCCTGATGCCGAATCCGAAGCTCGGCACGGTCACCCCCAATGTCGCCGAAGCCGTGAAAGCGGCCAAGGGCGGCCAGATCGAATTCCGCGTCGAAAAGGCGGGCATCATCCACGCCGGTCTTGGCAAGGCGAGCTTCTCCGAAGGCGACCTGCGCAAGAATTTCGATGCGTTCGTAGATGCCATCGTCAAGGCGAAGCCGACCGGCTCCAAGGGCAAATATGTCCGCAAGATCGCGCTCAGCTCCTCGATGGGCCCGGGCGTGAAGGTGGACATCGCCGGAGTGGGCGGCGTCATCTGATCTGATCGGAGCATCGGGGTTCGAATAGCCCCGTTCTCCGCCGAAATGAAAAATCCCTCTCAGGCATCGGCTTGAGAGGGATTTTCTATGGGATTTCCCCACCGGCCACATGGCCGATGGGGCGGGCGGGGTCAGGCGCCTACCGGCTCGTCGCTGTCCTGCGTGATGACGATAGTGGACGAACGCGGCACTTCGCCATCGATCGGCCAGTTACCCGACGGATGCTGGATGTTGACGAAGAAGGTCTTGAGATCCGGCGTATAGGCAAGGCCGGTAATCTCGCAACCGACCGGACCGACCAGAAAGCGCCGGGATTCCTTGCTGGTTTGATCGACATAGTACATCGCGTTGTTTCCGAACACGCTGGTCGTGGAAGAACTGGTGCTCGCATCCGTCTGCACCCAGAGACGGCCTTCGGGGTCGATGCGGATGCCGTCCGGGCTGGAGAAGGGATCGCCGACGATATTGCCCTGCAGATTGGCATCCGGCAGCGTCTGGCTGCCCGCCAGCAGGAAGATTTCCCAGCTGAAACCGGTCGCCAGCGGCGAATTGCCCTCTTCCACGAACCTGATGATGTGTCCGTGGCGGTTGGTGGCGCGGGGATTGGCCGTATCGACGTTGACACGGCTGCTGTTGTTGGTCAGCGTCACGAAAATGGCGCTGTTGTCGGGCGCGACCGTGATCCATTCCGGGCGGTCCATCACCGTGCCGCCCGCCACGCGCGCGGCGGACTGGCAGTTGATCAACACTTCGGCCTGATTGTTGAAACTCACCGTGGCGGGGGCAACGAAGCTTGAACTGCCGGTGTTCTGCGATGGTGTGCCGGGGTCGCTCGCTCCGGCTACAAGGCCGTTCTGGCCCTGGGTCAGTTCGATCCAGTCGCCGGTGCCGTCGGCATTGAACTTCGCCACATAGAGCGTGCCATAGTCGAGCAGGTCGGTATTGGCGGCGCGATTATCGGTGCTATAGGCGCGGTCAGCGACGAATTTGTAGATGCAGCCCGGCGTGGTGTCGTCGCCCATATAGACGGCGAAGCGGCGGTCGCTATTGGCCATATAAGCGGTGTTTTCATGGCTGAACCGGCCGAGCGCGGTGCGCTTGGTGGGCTGCGCCAGTTCGTTGAACGGGTCGATTTCGACCACCCAGCCATAATGTTCTTCCGGCTGCGTCGGGTCGAGATAGTTGTCGGTCGTTTCCTCGCAGGTGAGATAGGTATTCCACGGCGTGCGACCACTGGCGCAGTTGTTGAGCATGCCCTTGATGGTGCCCGACAGCAGACCGGCGGCGGGACCGCCCGCGCGATAGCTGCTGTTGCCGGTATAGCGCTTGTTATAAGGCGAATCGGGCTTGACCGCCCATTTGCCATCCGTGCCCTTGGCAACTTCGATAACGCCGATGCCGACAGCCGAGAGAGCCAGCGCCTTCTGGTCGGCGGTGGCGGTCGCGGCGTCATAGCTGCCCGCCATCAGGATGCCGAAATCGGGATATTCGAAGTTGATTGCGAGCAGACCGCCGGTATTCGGATCGGTGCCGCTGATCGCGAAATATTCCATGCCGTCATGGTTGCCGCCCGCCCAGCCTTCGGCCTGAGACGGCGTGGGATAGCTGCCCGCATAAGCGGTGGTGCCTGCAACAACCGCATCACCCGCCTTGAACATCACATCGACCGAATAACCGGCCGGCACCGTTACGGTGTCGGCTTCCGTGGCGTCGACCGAAACAAAACTGATGTCATAGCTCGGTGCCGGGGCAGGGGTCGGTGTGGGGGTTGGCGTGGGTGTAGGCGTCGGCGAGCTGTCGTCATCATCGCAAGCCGCCAGCGCAAACATGGGCAGCACGGAAATGCCGAACAGGCCGTTTCTCAATATGGTGCGGCGCGACGGGTTGGCGGCGACGATCGCCTCAAGGCTGTTTTCGCTGTCGACGGATATTTGGGTATCACGAAAAGGCGCACGGGCCGCATCGGTAAGGTGAGACATATATTTCCCCTGGCAGGGCCAAAAATGGCAGATGGCCGCTGAAGCGACCGCAGAGGCCTTGTTGCAGATGATTCTAACTTGCCGATGGCAGCTCGGCGTCAGCGCAATGTCAGAGATATGACATAGATGTGAAACAGGGTTCCGGATGGGTGCCGCCAGGTACAGGAAAGATATCTTAGAGCGTGGAGTCTTAAATCTGACCCGTTCGCCCTGAGTAGCCACTGAGCTTGTCGAAGTGGCGTATCGAAGGGTTCTTCGATACAGGCCCTCGACACGCTCGGTCCTTACTCAGGATGAACGGAAAAATTTCACGCTGCTCGTTCTAAACCGTCTTGGGTTCCCACACCGATACCACCGCATCATAGTTCGGGCGTGGGCGCTCTTCGAGTTCCCGCGATGGCGTGCCGATGAAAACGAAACCGGCGATCTTTTCCAGATCCTGCCCGAACGCATCGCGCACGTCCTTGTTATAGGTCGGCCATCCGGTCAGCCAGCCGCCCGCAAAACCCATCGCATGCGCGCCGTGCAACAGGTTCATCGCCGCCGCGCCCGCTGAAAGCTCCTGTTCCCATAGCGGAATTTTGCTACCCGCCACCGGAGAAGAAAGCACCACGACCAGCACCGGCGCCTGATGCGCGAACTGGTGCATCGCCTCGATCTCCATCCTGCCTGCCTCGTGCTTTTCGGCGCGATAGGCTCGCTCCAGCAGATCGGCCAGCGCCGCCCGCTGTTCGTCCGGCACGACCACGAACCGCCATGGCGCGAGCTTGCCATGATCGGGCGTGCGCATCGCGATTTCGAGTATCTGTCGAAGCTGCGCCGCATCGGGACCGGGCGCGACAAGATCACGCGGCTTGCCCGAGCGGCGGCTGGCCAGCAGGGCGAGCGGGGAGGAGAGATCGTTGAACATCGCATCTTTGTGGGGATGCCGACGCACCAGCGCAAGGGCGCACCATAAAACGACTTTAGGCTTTCTGCTTCACAGCCGGATTTTTTCGGTTAGGCTGGGCGCAATTCGCAAAGATAAGTACGCGGCCATCGGCCCGCAGGAGAAGCCTATGTCGACACAGCCCCCCGCCGCCATGCCCGCGCCGGACAGGAAGGGGACGCTTCTGGGCCATCCCAAGGGCCTGTTCATCCTGTTCTTCGCCGAAATGTGGGAACGCTTTTCCTATTATGGCATGCGCGCGCTGCTGGTGCTGTATCTCACCAAGCATTTCCTGATGTCGGATCAGCAATCCGGCATGGTCTACGGTGCCTATACCTCGCTCGTCTATATCACGCCGGTCATCGGTGGCTATCTTGCCGATCATTATCTGGGCCAGCGCAAGGCGGTGCTGTTCGGCGGAATATTGATCGCCATCGGCCATATCCTGCTGGGCATAGAGGGCGATGGCGGGCAGGGCGGCCTCGCCATGAACAGCTTCTGGATGGCGCTATCGTTCATCATCGTCGGCACGGGCTTCCTCAAGGCCAATATTTCGGCCATCGTCGGCCAGCTTTACCCGCGCGAGGACATCCGCCGCGATCCGGCCTATACGATCTTCTATATGGGCATCAATGTCGGCGGCATGCTCGGCCCCATCGCCTGCGGCATATTGGGTGAGACGGTGGGCTGGTCCTACGGTTTCGGTGCGGCGGCGGTCGGCATGCTGCTCGGCATCGTCGTGTTCGTGCTCGGCAAGCCGTTATTGCTCGGCAAGGGCGAGCCCGCCGAACCAGCCAAGCTCGCCGCGCCCACTTTCGGCCCGATTTCACGTGAATGGGTCATTTATGGCGGCTCGGTGTTGTCGGTCGTCGTCGTCGCATTGCTGCTGCAAAATCATGATGCGGTCGGTTGGCTGCTGGTTGCCTGCGGCGTGATCGCGGTCGGCTACCTGCTATGGGAGGCGCTCGCGCGTCTGGACCGCATAAACCGCGATCGCATGTTCGCGGCGCTGTTCCTGCTGGCGCTCAACCCGTTGTTCTGGGCATTGTTCGAACAGGCGGGCTCGTCGCTCAACCTGTTCACGGACCGGCATGTGGACCGCAATATGCTGGGCTATCTCGTCCCCGCGTCCGTGTTCCAGTCGGTCAACGCGATGTTCATCATCCTGCTCGCGCCGCTCTTCGCCATGCTGTGGATGGCGCTGGGCAAACGGGGGCTGGAACCGTCCACGCCCGCCAAATTCGGCCTTGCGCTGGTGCAGGTTGGCCTGGGCTTTCTGGCGTTGGTGCTGGGTGCGCAATGGGCCGGCCTCGATAATCCGACGCCGGTGATCTTCCTCTTCCTCATCTATCTGCTGCACACGATGGGCGAGCTGTGCCTTTCGCCGGTCGGCCTGTCGGCAATGTCGAAGCTGGGCCTTGCGCGCATGGCGGGGCTGATGATGGGCGTGTGGTTTCTGGCGACCGCGGCGGGCGATTTCATCGCGGGCCTCATCGCCGCCAATATCGGCGCGCTCAGTGAAGGCAGCGACGATCCCATGCGTGTCACATTGTCGGTGTATCAGTCGGTCGGCTGGTTCGGCGTGGGCGTCGGCGTGGTCGTGCTGCTGCTTGCGCCGTTCGTGAAGCGGCTGATGCATCTCGATACGCTGAAGGACGACTGACCGACCGGAAACAGGAGAGGAAATGTCATCATGACCGAGCTATGGATCGCCTGCATCGCCTTTGTCGGAACGCATTTTCTACTGTCTCACCCCCTGCGCGCGCCGCTCGTCGGCAAGATGGGGGAGGGGCTGTTTCTCGGGCTCTATTCGCTGGTCGCGTTCGCCACCTTGGCCTGGGTCGCTTATGCTTTTTATCTGGCCCCCAAGGGCGCGGCGCTCTGGCCGGGGATGGCCGATGCGCACTGGATCATTGCAACCGTCCTCATGTTGATCGCCAGCATATTGCTCGTGGGCTCGTTCACGAAAAACCCCGCCGCGCCAGACCCCAGGGGCGCGCATGATCTTGATCGTCCCGCGATCGGCGTCTTCGCCATCACACGCCACCCGATGATGTGGGGCTTCGCGCTCTGGGGCATCGCGCATATCCTCGTGCGGCCCACGCCCGCGAACATAGTGCTGTGCGCCGCCATCATCGTGCTGGCGCTCGGCGGCGCTTATGGGCAGGATCGCAAGAAGGAAAAGCTGTTCGGCGAAGGCTGGGCCGGATGGGAAGCACGCACCAGCTACATGCCCTTTGCGAACCAGCTTGCGGGCAAGGCGCCCTGGGGCGCGGCGCTGCCTTCGCTGCGCGTCATCCTCGTCGGCATCATCCTGTGGCTGCTCGCAACTCTCGCGCACGGCAGCATTGGCGCGGGGATATGGCGCTGGCTATTATAGTCAGATTTGTAATCAGGTTCGTTCGGTAAGCTGCCGGTCGATCGTCGCGGTCAGTGCCATATTCGTCGTTACATTGGCGAGCGTGCGCATGATGTCGGGGAAGGTCTCTATCGCCACCAGCAGCCCGAGCGGTGCGATCGGCAAGCCCATGGCAAGGCAGATCGGCGCGATGGAACCGATGAAGCTGACCGTTCCGGGCAGGCTGACCGAACTCAACGTGGTGATCGAGGCGACGACCACCCCGATGGCCAATTGCCAGCCGCTCAGCTCCATCCCCATCCAATGCGCGATATAAAGCGCCACGCCCAGATTGAAGGCCGGGCTGGTCACGCGGAATATCGCGACCGCTATCGGCAGCACGATCTCCGATATGTCGCGCCGCACTTTCATCTCGTCGAGCGCGGCGAGCATGGCGGGCAGGGTGGCGAGCGACGACTGGGTCGATAGCGCCACCGATTGCGCGGGAATGCTCGCGCGCAGAAAATATCCCGGCCCGATTCCCGCGCCGATCCGCGCCAGCACCAGCGCGCCCAGCCATATGACGAAGCCGGTCGAAACCAGTATCCCGACATAATGCGCAAGCCCGCCCAATACCGCGCTGCCGCTATTCTGGCCGAGCGTGAAGGCGAGCGCGAACACGCCCAGCGGCGCGATATATAATATCCAGCCGACGATCATGATCATGGCATTGCCGAGGCTGGCGAAGAAATCCGCGAGCGATCTGCGCTGGTCTTCGGGCAGGCGTATCATCGCAAAGGCCAGCGCCATGGTGAAGAGGATGACGGGCAACATTGCACCCTCTGCCGCCGCCGAGAAAATGTTCGAGGGAACGAGATTTTCGAGAAAATCCTGAAATGGCGGAATTTCCGGCACCGCGTCGGTGGCGCCCAATGCTTGGTTGAGTGCGGCGGATGCTGCGGCGGGAACGGGAAACAGGTCGAGCAGCGCGGAAACCATCACCGCCCCGAACAGCGATGACAGGCACAGCAACGCCAGCATGACGGCCACGCTTTGCGCCGCAAATTTGCCCGCGCTGGCGACCTTTGCCGTTTGCATGATGCCGGTAATCAGCAGCGCGATTACCAGCGGCAACACCGTTACGCGCAAGGCGTTGAGCCATAAGGTGCCGATTATCTTCGCGGTGTCGCTTATCGCCATCGGCGCGTTCTGCGCCGCTATGCCCGCGAAAAGCCCGGCGAGCAGGCTGGCGAGAATGATGAGGGCTTTTTGCATGAGCGCTCCGTTGCTGTGCATCCTGTGCGCTATTCGGATAATGGCTGATCGCAAAGCCTTTTCGCTGGCGCTGCTTTTCGATATGGCAGGCCCCACGGCATTGGATCAACGGGGACAAGAGTTGGGCGCACGCAAATTTTTCGGCACCGATGGCATTCGTGGTCGCACGAACGAATGGCCGATGACCGCCGAATTGGCGATGAAGGTCGGCATGGCGGCGGGCACGCATTTCCTGCGCGGCAAGCACCGGCATCGCGTCGTCATCGGCAAGGATACGCGGCTTTCCGGCTATATGGTCGAAAATGCGCTGGTTGCGGGCTTCACCTCGGTCGGCATGGATGTCGTGCAGTTCGGGCCGATCCCGACGCCCGCTGTCGGCATGCTCGCCCATTCGATGCGCGCCGATCTCGGTGTCATGATCTCGGCCAGCCACAATCCCTTTCATGACAATGGCATCAAGCTGTTCGGCCCGGACGGCTACAAGCTTTCCGATGCGGACGAGCTGAAGATCGAGGCGCTGCTCGAAGGCGATATCGCGCCCGCCGAACCAAAGGATATCGGCCGTGCGCGCCGGGTCGAGGATGCGCGCGGGCGTTATATTCACGCGGTCAAATCCAGCTTCCCCTCCGATCTGCGGCTCGATGGTCTCAAGATCGTCGTCGATTGCGCCAATGGCGCCGCCTATCAGACCGCGCCCTCGGCGCTGTGGGAACTGGGCGCGGAGGTCGTCTCGATCGGCGTTTCGCCCAACGGCACCAACATCAACGAGGGCTGCGGCTCGACCGCGCCGATGCTGCTTCAGGAAACCGTGGTTTCGGCGGGGGCGGACATCGGCATCGCATTGGATGGCGATGCGGACCGGCTCATCATCGTCGATGAACAGGGCGCAATCGTCGATGGCGATCAGATCATGGCGCTGATCGCGTCCAATTGGGCGCGCGAGGGGCGGCTCGCGGGGGGCGGCCTCGTCGCGACCGTCATGTCGAACCTCGGGCTGGAGCGCTTCCTCACCGCGCAGGGCATCGGCCTTGTCCGCGCCAAGGTGGGGGATCGCTATGTCCTGGAAGCGATGCGCGCGGGGGGTTATAATGTCGGCGGCGAACAGTCCGGCCACATGATCCTCACCGATTATGCGACCACCGGCGACGGCACCATTGCCGCGCTTCAGGTGCTTGCCGCTCTGGTGCGTTCGGGCAAGCGGGCGAGCGAATTGCTGCACCAGTTCGACACGGTGCCGCAGCTTCTGAAGAATGTGCGCTTTTCCGGCGGCAAGCCGCTCGATCATGCCGATGTGCAACGCGTGATTGCGCAGGCCGAAACCGAGCTGGCCGGCACCGGCCGTCTCGTCATCCGCCCGTCCGGCACCGAACCCGTCATCCGCGTGATGGCCGAGGGCGACCGTGAAGATCAGGTGAAAGACGTCGTCGAGCGCATCTGCGCCGCGGTAGAAAAGGCGGCGGCATGAGGCGGAGCGGGTAATGCTGGAAATGCGCCCCGATTGCGAACGCTGCGGCGTGGACCTGTCTCCACAGGCAGGCGGCGCGTTCATCTGCTCATTCGAATGCACCTTTTGCGCGCAATGCGCCGATGCGCTGGATGACCGTTGTCCCAATTGCGGCGGCGAGCTGCTCGACCGTCCAACGCGCAGCGGCAAGGCGCTGGTCGCAAATCCGGCCTCCACCGTCCGCCATTATCAGGGATGACAGCCCGCATCCTCATCATCGCCGGGTCGGACAGCGGCGGCGGCGCGGGAATTCAGGCCGACATTAAAACGGTGTCGGCGCTCGGCGGCCATGCGATGACCGCGATCACCGCCATCACCGCGCAGAATACTTGCTGCGTATCGGCGGTTCATCCCGTCCCCGCCGATATGGTGATCGCGCAGATCGACGCCGTGCTGTCGGACATCGGCGCGGATGCGGTGAAGATCGGCATGATCGGCTCCGCGCCAACCGCGCATGCCGTCGCGGACCGGCTGGAGGCGCTCTCCGGCATCCCCATCGTCTTCGATCCCGTCATGGTCTCCACCAGCGGTTCCGCGCTCGCCGATGCCGACACCATCGTGGCTTTCGAGCGCCTGATGAGCATCGCCGCGCTCACCACGCCCAACCTGCCCGAACTGGCGGCGCTGGGCGGCGAAGCGGCGATACGCGGCAAAACCAGCGCGCTGCTCATCAAGGGGGGGCATGGGGAGGGAGACCTGCTCACGGACCGGCTGATCGAGGCGGATGGCGCCGAAACGATCTGGAGCGATCCGCGCATCGCCACGCTGCACACGCACGGCACCGGTTGCACGCTCGCATCCGCCATCGCCACCGGCCTCGCGCAAGGCATGACCCTGCCCGAAAGCATCGCCCGCGCCCGTCTTTATGTCCGCGCCGCGCTCGCCTGTGCGCCGGGGCTGGGGCAGGGCCATGGCCCGATGGGGTTTCCGGTCGATTTTATGTCCGCTCACGCGGACGGTTCGGCACCGGCCCTCTCCCCCTCCCAACCGCCCATAAGATACCCTGTCGGGCGGTTGGGAGGGGGAGAGGGCCGGTGCGGTCTTGCCGAAGGCAAAGAAAAATGATCGCGGGCGTCGATGAAGCCGGACGTGGCCCGCTCGCCGGGCCTGTGGTCGCCGCCGCCGTCATTTTATGCAAGCCGCGCCCCGCCGGCCTCGATGACAGCAAGAAAATCCCCGAACCGCGCCGCGCGCAGCTTGCGGAAGCGATCCGGCGGCGCTGTCACTGGGCCATTGGCGTCGTCGATGTGGAGGAGATCGACCGCCTCAACATCTTCCACGCGACCATGCTGGCGATGACGCTGGCGGTCGAGGGGCTGTGCGCGAAAATCGGCTGCGATCCGCGCGAAGTGCTGGTCGATGGCAACATGACCCCGCATCGCCGCCGCCCGGAATGGCGCTGGAACGCGCGCGCGATCGTCGGCGGAGATGCGCTCGAACCCTGCATTTCCGCCGCCTCGATCGTCGCCAAGGAGCATCGCGACGCCATCATGCGCGAGGCCGCCGCCGCGCATCCGCATTACGGGTGGGATCGCAACAAGGGCTATGGCACGCCCGATCATCTCGCCGCGCTGCGCGAACATGGCCCCACCCCGCTGCACCGCCGCAGCTTCGCTCCGGTGGCCCAACTCTGCCTCCTTTAGAAATTTTTTCGCCGCAAAATCCGCTGTGAGTCTTTTCCGCCACACCACGACATATTGAGTCCCGCCGCGCTGCGCAGACTCAATATATCGATCCGTTCACGCTTCGGACTCCTGCGCCCGCGTGCTTCATGATAAATTAACCAATATTACCGAGCTTGACGGCTGGAATCCTTGGACTCATGCGGGATGCGGACGAACAGGGGAATGATAATATGGGTGTGTTGGAGCGGGTCGCAACGCGGACCAAAAAGGCGGCCCTCGCGGCCCCGGCGACGATCGAGGCCGACCGGCTGATCAAGGGCGACTGCATCGCGGAAATGCGCAAGCTGCCCGATGGCTGCATCGACATGATCTTCGCCGATCCGCCCTATAATCTCCAGCTCGGCGGCGATCTCTTCCGCCCCGAAGGCGGCCGCGTCGATGCCGTCGACGATGCGTGGGACAAGTTCGACACGCTCGCGCTATACGATGCCTTCACCCGCGACTGGCTGGTCGAAGCCAAGCGCATATTGAAGCCCAATGGCACCCTCTGGGTGATCGGCAGCTATCACAACATCTTCCGCGTCGGCGCGACGTTGCAGGATCAGGGCTTCTGGATCCTGAACGACATCATCTGGCGCAAGGCGAACCCGATGCCCAATTTCAAGGGCACCCGCTTCACCAACGCGCATGAAACGCTCATCTGGGCGAGCCAGGGCGAGAATGCGAAATACACCTTCAACTATCGCGCGATGAAGACGCTCAACGACGAATTGCAGATGCGCTCCGATTGGGTGCTCCCCATTTGCGGCGGGCAGGAACGGCTCAAAAAGGGCGGCACCAAGGTCCACCCGACGCAAAAGCCCGAAAGCCTGCTCTATCGCGTCATGCTCGCCAGCACCAAGCCCGGCGACATCATCCTCGATCCGTTCTTCGGCACCGGCACCACCGGCGCGGTTGCCAAGCGTCTGGGCCGCAAATGGATCGGCATAGAGCGCGAGGATGATTATATCGAGGCCGCGCTCGAACGCATCGAGGCCGCGCTGCCGCTCGACGAAAGCGCGCTCGCCATCATGCAGACGCCCCGGCAAGCCCCCAAGGTCGCCTTCGGCACGCTGGTCGAAACCGGCTATCTCTCCCCCGGCGATGTGCTGTGCGACACCAAACGCCGCTGGAAAGCCACCGTGCGCGCGGATGGCAGCCTCGAATGTGGCGGAGAAAGCGGTTCGATCCACGGCCTCGGCGCAAAGCTGCAAGCCGCGCCAAGCTGCAACGGCTGGACGTTCTGGCATGCGGAAAGCGCGGACGGCCTCAAGCCGATAGACAGCCTGCGCCAGACCTATCTGCTGGCGACGCAGCCGTAAGATAGGAAAGCTATAGGAAAAGAGGAATATTCCTACCCCCCTAAACGCCAGACCTCTCACCCGCCATGCGGGCTCATACCCCGCGCGCTCTGATCGCCGGTAACGGATTCATAGCTTTTTAACTGTAAACCCTCTTGGAGGATGCGCATCGCCCATTGCGCGCAACTGAGAGATGAACCTAATGACTCGGTACAGGGAACAGGATCGGAAGGCGCTTTGCCGCATGCCGCCCCCGTCGCGGGATTTGTTTCTGATCGAGGATTCGACGGCTCTCGGCATCGTTCTGCAAAGCAGAATAGCCCAAAAAACATCGGTCGGCGTCAAATGGTACAAGACCTTCGAAAGCGCGGCGCAGGCGCTACGGGAGCAGCGCCCGATCCTCGCCGTTACCGGACTTCAGCTTCCCGACGCGCAAAACGGTGAAATTCTCGATCTGCTGGCGGCCGAGGATATTCCCACCATCCTGTTCACGGCAACGCTCAACCGGAAGATCCGCGAGCGTTTCGCATCGCCCAATATCATCGATTATTTCCTGAAGGATACCGAGAGCGCCATCGACCGGATCGTTCACACCATATGCCGGTTTACCGACCGGATTCTGCCCGCCATCCTGATCGTAGACGATGTGGAAACGGCAAGGATGCAGCTGATCAACCTGCTGAAGCCGCAGAATTATCAGATATTCGAGGCGCGCTCGGGCGAAGAAGCGCTCGAAATCCTCTCCGCCAACAGCCAGATCGAGCTTGTGATTACCGATCATCACATGGCGGATATGGAGGGCAACGAACTCACCCGGCGCATCCGAAAACATTATTCTTCGGATCAGCTCCGCGTGATCGGCATTTCCGCTTCCTCCGATCCCTATCTTTCTGCCTCCTTTTTGAAGGCCGGGGCGTCGGATTTCGTCTATAGCCCTTTCATTCCGGAAGAAGTCAAATACCGGGTCGAAAGCAATATCGAGACGCTGGGCAGGATCAAATATCTGCGCTTTCTTGCCGAACGCGACTCCCTAACCAGCCTGTATAACCGGCGCGCTTTTTTCGAGCGCGCCCAGCAGATACTGGACGACTGCAAGGCGGAAAATCAGCCTGCATCGGTGGCCATCCTCGACATCGACCATTTCAAGAAGGTCAACGACACTTATGGCCATGATACCGGCGACCGCGTGATTAAGGCCGTGGCGAAGGTTCTCAGCGACCATGGCGAACAGGAAGCCGTGCTTATCGCCCGGTTCGGCGGGGAGGAATTCGTTCTCCTGTTCGCCGACAGGACCGCCGAGGCCGTGCAGGCGCAATGCGACGATATCCGGCAGGAAATCGAGGCGCTGAGAATTCGCCACAACGGCATGTCGCTTGGCGTCACCGTGTCGATGGGTGTTGCGATGGTCCAGCATGACGAAGGCATGGACAACAACCTCAACGCGGCAGACCAGATGCTGTATATGGCAAAGACGGAAGGCCGAAACCGCGTCGTTTCCGACGCCAAATTCTATCAGACCTGAATTTTTCGGGAAATAGGGGGGGAGCGGGCTGGTGCCGAAACCGGAAATGGGCTTTTCGGCCAATCTCCAAACAGGCTCTTATTCATTTGCCTGGCCAGGGTATTTCTCGTTCAGCCAGTCAATCCGTTGATTGGTTTTGTGTAATATGCATCCAGAATAACGCAGCATTTCCAATGTTCCATAATAGCCTAGGTCATGAGGGAGGCCTTTCCAGCAATTTTTACTAATCTTGGTAAGCCAATTCACCTGAGAATCGTCTAAATGTTCTGCTTTTTTTGGTAATAAATTCTGCTTTATTATGATAATTTTCTCGGACATAATGTTGTCCAATCGCTCTTGTTCTATACCAATACAACTCATCATATTAGACGTGATGCCTTCGCTGGCGTCCATGCAGCGGCCGTAATCATCATCTGCCTCTGTTTCCATTCGTGGATTTTCTTCTTGTGCGGAAAGCGGTGACGGTGCCGAAAGGGCTAGCAGCGCCGCCATGCGGAAAAGCGAGGAAGATATTGACATATGAGCTACCTCATTTTCTGACGCCAAGCAAAATAGCCTATCTATTTACAAGCAAATTCAATGCTTCGTCGCGTTCTTTTGGGTAACGGTTGTTCATCGTGTTTCCATAGTTTCTTGCGGTAGGAATATCACCCTTGAGTAGCGCCGCTTTTTGAAGCGCCCTCACATATTTTATGCGCCTCTCATATATATTGTTTATGAGGGTGCGCTGATATTCTGGGTCGGTTCGTTTCAGGCTTTGATCGGTGAGGCGCTGATACACATCTGTTAAAGGACACGTCGAATTTCGGACCGGCGGTGTCCAAGGAGTCAATGTTGGGGGAAGCAAAACGTAGAAGAGAAGCCGTTCTCCAAGCACCATGCCCATGTGGTTCGAACAAGATTGCACGAGAATGTTGCTTTAACGGTCGAATCTGGCACCGGCCATCAGCACCACTTGGACTTCGCGATCTGCCAGCGGCAGAGACAGTCGAGCGGTGCTACATGCGTGAACTCGGCTCGTGCGTGTCGCCGATATCAGGGGAGCATCTAATCTCGGAATCCGTTATTGAAGTTCTCAAAGGAGATGGAGGCTTTTCTATCTCCGGAGTGCCTTGGCTCGTCAAGGGCGAGGAGAAAATCCTCAGCAAGAAAAGTCTGCGCGCTAATTGCCTGTGCACGAAACACAACAGCGCGCTGAGTCCTATCGATAGTGCAGCGAAACATCTCTTTCGCTCACTAAAAGTCTTCCTCGAAAGTGATGTTGGCCAGTCGCGCCATGCGCTAGTATCGGGCCACGATATAGAACGGTGGCTGCTGAAAACTGCCAAGGCGCTTGCGGTGTCTGGTAACTTAGTACGCGACGGCAATCGCCTCTCGGGCGCTTTCGCGAAAGATGTCTCGCTGGTTGCTATGCTTGATGACCCCATAGCCTGGCCTGAGGGTACAGGACTTTACTGTGTGATGAATGAGGGCGATCTGATGTTAAACCATTCTCGGTTCCAGCTTATTCCTTGGGTCGAAACAGCTGAGGGCAGAGATGAGATCGTCGCGCTTCAAGTAAGCATCCTTGGCTTCATTTTCGTACTGCTCCTCGAACAAGTGGACCATGAAAAATACCCGTTCTTAGTAAGGGCCCAATATCGGCCCGGACGCATAGAAATTCAGCATCCTAGATCGGTGAGCTGGGTGACAATAAGTTGGGAAGACAATCCGTTTCACGCGACGCTTAAGGTCCAACATATTAAACAAGTGACTGCCGATGAAGGCGGCACAAAAGCAGGTTAGAATATTTTTGAGATGAGCGGTAATATCTAAGAGGGGACTTCCGCTTTAAAGCGTATGAGAATGCAGTCTAGGCGTCCAAAATGGCGCATTAAGCACACACATCAAACACCGCGCCCCACCTCTTGCTCTCTCCCTCTCCCCCCTCCATAACCTCCCCCATGATCGATCCCTCCCTGCTCACGCCCGACACCCGCCTCTATCTCCGCCCGATCTGGTTCGCGGAAAGCCCGGTGGGGCTGGATGGCCAGACCGCGCGGCTCGGCAATGGGCTGCTCTGGTTTCAGGGCTATGAGATCACCGCGCGCAGCGCCGATGGCGTGCGCTATCATCGCGTTTCGGTCGCGCATTTCGATGACTGGTGCGATCATCTGCCCGAACCGCTTGGCGAGCGCATCGCGCGGCTCGTCGCCAATATCGCCGCCATCCGCCCGCCGCTCGCGCTCAAGGAACGCATGATCCGCTTCGACGTGCCGCAAGTGATGGGCATCCTCAACATGACGCCCGACAGCTTTTCCGATGGCGGCAAGCATATCGACGATCCGCAGGGCGCGGCGGACAGCGGCTTTGCGATGGCGAGCGCGGGCGCGGCGATCATCGATGTCGGCGGCGAATCCACCCGCCCGGGCGCGGACAAGGTGTGGGAAGGCGACGAGATCGCCCGCGTCGTGCCGGTGATCGAGCGGCTGGCATCGGCGGGCGTGCCGGTCAGCATCGACACGCGCAAGGCCGCCGTGATGGAGGCGGCGCTCGCCGCAGGCGCGGCGCTGGTGAACGATGTGTCCGGCCTGCTGCATGATGAGCGCAGCCTTGAGGTCTTGGCGCGCGCGGGCTGTCCGGTGGTGCTGATGCACAGCCCGTCGAGTGGCGACGATCCGCACGAGAATGAAGGCTATGGCGATATCGTCACCGATGTGTTCGACTGGCTCGAAGCGCGCATCGCGGCGTGCGAGGCGGCGGGCATCGCGCGCGAACATATCGTCGTCGATCCCGGCATCGGTTTCGGCAAGGCGCTTTCCGACAGTCTGGCGATCGTCAATCGGCTGGCCGTGTATCAGGGGCTGGGCGTGCCGGTTCTGCTGGGCGCGAGCCGCAAGCGGATCATCGGCGCGCTCTCCAACGAGGCCTCTGCGAGCGAGCGGCTCGGCGGTTCGCTCGCGCTCGCCATGCGCGGCATGGAGGCGGGCGCGCAGATGCTGCGGGTGCATGATGTGCCGGAAACGGTGCAGGCGGTGCACGTATGGCGCGGCCTGCGCGATGCGGCGTTGATGAGCGGGTGATGCGCGCTCTGTAGAACAGGATGCACTGTAGGATCGATCCTACAACTCCAACAGCGATCTGGAAAATATTCCAATACTCAAAACGGCACTCAAGCTAGAGCATTATTCCGAGCGGAATGAAGCGCTTCAGGCCGCGTTGTCGATGCCCAGTTCGGTCAGCTTGCGGTATAGCGTCGAGCGGCCGATGCCGAGCCGCCGCGCCACCTCGGTCATGCGTCCGCGATAATGGCCGATGGCGAGGCGGATCACATCGGCCTCGATGTCGGCAAGCTGGCGGATATGGCCGTTTCCTTCGAACAGGGTGATGGCGCCGCTGTCTTCGCGCGACGCTTCCTTTTCGTCGGCCCGGCCGTCCCGGTTGTGGAGCATTTCGATCTGCGCCGCTATCTGCGGAAAATCCATGGGCGTCAGCGCATCGCCCTCGCACAGCACGGCGGCGCGGAACAGCACGTTCTGGAGCTGGCGCACATTGCCCGGCCAGTCATGCTGCATCAGCAGGTGCAGCGCCTCGCTGGTGACGCCCAGGCTGCGGATGCCGGGCTGCTCCGACAGGCGCGAGAGCAGATGCCGCGCCAGCGCCGGGATGTCGCCCTTGCGGTCGCGCAACGGCGGGACTGTCACATGCATCACGTTGAGGCGATAATAAAGGTCTTCGCGGAAACGCCCTGCGGCGACTTCTTCTTCCAGTACCTTGTTGGTCGCGGCGATCACGCGCACATCGACATGGATCGGCACGCGCGCGCCCAGCGGCTGCACCTCACCGTCCTGCAACACGCGCAGCAGCTTTACCTGCGCGTCCAAAGGCATTTCGCTCACTTCATCCAGGAAGATCGTGCCCATGTCGGCATCGATGAACTTGCCGGTCTGGCGTTCGAACGCGCCGGTAAACGCGCCGCGCTCATGGCCGAACAACTCCGATTCGACCAGATTGGCGGGCAGCGCGCCGCAGTTGACGGCAATTATGCGGTTGCGGTGGCGCGGGGAGGCGGAATGGATCGCCTGCGCGATCACTTCCTTGCCCACGCCGCTCTCGCCCTCGATTAGCACAGGCACGCGCGCCCGCGCCGCCTTGGCCGCGATAGCGAGCGCGGCGAGGAACTGTGGCGCGCCGCCGACGATTTCGTTGAAACCCAGCGGCGCGGAAATTTTTTCGGTGAGCGGGCGCAGTTCGCCCGATTGGTCGTCCGCCTTGTTGAGCGCGGCGGCGAGCGCGGCCAGCAGCCGGTCCGGCGCGATCGGCTTGGCGAGATAATCCGAAGCCCCGGCGCGCATGGCATCGACCGCGTCGAGCACATTATTCTGCGATGTCAGCACGAGTATCGGCAGGGTCGGGCGGCGTTCATGGATTTGCCGGATGATTTCGACCGGCTTCAGATTCGGGTTCCACTGGTCGATCAGCACCGCGTCAAGCTGCATCCCGTCGCGCGTACCGAGCGTGGCGATGGCGGTCGCATCGTCGCTGGCAAAGATCGTGCGCCAGCCGCCGCGCGAGGCGAGCGCCGCCACCAGCCGCTTCTGGGCCGGTTCGTCATCGATCAAAAGTAGCAGTGGTGAGCCGTTGAGCGTCATCCATCATCCTTCGCTGAAGATGCATGAGCATAGCGACCCAGAGTAAAGACCCTGTTAATCAGGTCACAATGTTAAAAATTCTATCCTTGTTCCCTTGGCAACTCCGACTTAATGGAGTCGTCCAGCGATGAATATGTAATTAGTTGAGGGAATTGTTATGGCGTCTCAGAACGATATGAAAATGGCCGAGAGCACCTATTCGGGCTTTGTCAGCCTCATCAAATGGGGCACGATTATCAGTGTTATCGTGGCAGCTGTGGTTGTCCTGATCATTTCCTGACACCCGATATTGGGGGACTTTCGTGAAAATAGCTGTTTTGAAAGAGCAGGCGGCTGGCGAACGCCGGACGTCTGCCACGCCGGAGACGGTGAAGAAATTCATAGCGCTTGGCGCCACCGTAGCGGTGGAATCGGGCGCCGGGCTGACCGCTTCCATCGCGGATGCCGATTATAGCGCGGCGGGAGCGAGCGTCGGGACGCGCGCTGCGACGCTGAAAGATGCGGACATCATCTTGGGTGTGCAGGGGCCTGCACCCGAATCGCTGGGCGGGCAGAAAGCGGGCGCGTGGATTGTCGCGTCGCTCAATCCCTTTGGTGAGCGCGCACGCGTCGACGCCTATGCGTCGGCCGGGCTTGAAGCGCTGGCGATGGAGTTCATGCCGCGTATCACCCGTGCGCAGTCGATGGATATTCTCTCCAGCCAGTCGAATCTCTCCGGCTATAAGGCGGTGCTCGATGCGGCGGCCGAATATGGCAAGGCCTTCCCGATGATGATGACGGCGGCGGGCACGGTTTCCGCCGCGCGCGTGTTCGTCATGGGCGTGGGGGTCGCGGGCTTGCAGGCGATCGCCACCGCGCGTCGCCTGGGCGCGCAGGTCAGCGCGACCGACGTGCGTTCGGCCACCCGGGAGCAAATTGAATCACTCGGCGCGAAAGCAATTTTCGTCGAGGACGTAAAGGGCATTGAGGGCGAGGGATCGGGCGGCTATGCCACCGAAATGTCCGATGAGTACAAGGCCGCGCAGGCCGCTCTGGTCTCTTCGCACATCGCCAAGCAGGACATCGTCATTACCACGGCACTCATCCCGGGCCGTCCCGCGCCGCGCCTCATCAGCGATGAACAGATCGCCAGCATGAAGCCGGGCAGCGTGATCGTCGATCTCGCGGTCGAGCAGGGCGGCAATGTCGAAGGCGCGGTTGCCGGAGAGATTGTCGAGAAGCATGGTGTGAAGATCGTCGGCCACCGCAACGTGCCTTCGCGCCTGGCGACCGATACTTCGGCCCTGTTTTCGCGCAATCTCTATAATTTCCTTTCCGCCTTCTGGGACAAGGAAAAGAACGCGCCGGTGCTCGATGAGGAAATCGGCAATGCCATTCGCCTTTGCCAAGGCGGTAAAGTCGTCAACGAGAGGCTGCTCGCCAACTGATAACGCTTTGGCTGCCGGGACGGCGCCTTGGCCCTAGGGGGATAAAATGGACTTCATTTCCATTCTTTCGATTTTCGTAATGGCCTGCTTCGTGGGCTATTATGTCGTCTGGTCGGTCACACCGGCCCTGCACACGCCTCTGATGGCGGTCACTAACGCGATCTCGTCGGTCATCATCGTCGGCGCGCTCATCGCTTCGGCTGAAGCGGGCACGGGCCTTGCCAAATGGCTGGGCCTCGCGGGCGTCGTCTTTGCCAGCGTGAACATCTTCGGCGGCTTTGCCGTGACCGAGCGCATGCTGGCGATGTACAAGAAGAAGGAGCGCAAATAATGCAACTCGCTCTTCTGATTGAAACGGCCACTGGCGCCGTTTCCGAGGCCGTCCACACCGTATCGCCATGGGTCTCGCTGGCCTATCTCGTTTCGGGTATCCTCTTCATTCTCGCGTTGCGCGGGCTTTCCAGCCCCGCCACCAGCCGACGCGGCAACCGCATGGGCATGGCGGGCATGGCGATCGCCATCGCCACCACGCTCTACATGCATCATACGGCGGGTATGGCTGAAATCCTCGCTGCCATCGCCATTGGCGGCGTGATTGGCTTCATCACCGCCCGCAAGATTGCGATGACGGACATGCCGCAGCTTGTCGCGGCGTTCCACTCGCTCGTCGGCATGGCGGCGGTGGTTGTGGGCGCTTCGGCGTTTCTCAGCCCGCTCGCCTTTGGCATCGCGGATCCGCTGACCGGCGAGATTTTCTCCGCCAGCCGGATTGAAATGGGCCTTGGCGTCGCCATCGGTGCGATCACTTTCTCCGGCTCGGTCATCGCCTTTCTGAAGCTCAACGGCAATATGTCGGGCAAACCGATATTGTTGCCCGCGCGCCACCTCATCAACCTTGGCACATTGGCGGGCATTATCGGCCTCGTCGCCTATTTCATGACCGATCAGAGCCCCTGGGTGTTCTGGACCATCACGGCCCTGAGCTTTCTCATCGGCTTTCTGCTCATCATCCCGATTGGCGGCGCGGACATGCCGGTCGTCGTCTCGATGCTCAACAGCTATTCGGGCTGGGCGGCTGCCGCGATGGGCTTCACGCTGCACAACACGGCGATGATCATCACCGGCGCGCTGGTCGGCTCTTCGGGCGCGATCCTCAGCTATATCATGTGCAAGGCGATGAACCGTGGCTTCCTCTCGGTGATCGCGGGCGGTTTTGGCGCGGAAGCGGCCTCGTCCGGCGATGGCGAAGCCAAGGAACAACGCCCGTGGAAGCGGGGCAGCGCCGAAGACGCGGCGTTCCTGATGAAACAGGCGGACAGCGTCATCATCGTTCCCGGTTACGGCATGGCCGTTTCACAGGCACAGCATGCGCTGCGCGAAATGACCGACCTGCTCAAGGAAGAGGGCGTCAAGGTGAAGTTCGCCATTCATCCGGTCGCGGGGCGCATGCCCGGCCATATGAACGTGCTGCTTGCCGAAGCGAATGTTCCCTATGACGAGGTGTTCGAGCTGGAGGACATCAACGGCGAATTCGGTCAGGCCGATGTCGCCTTCGTCATCGGCGCGAACGACGTCACCAACCCGGCGGCCAAGACCGACAAGACATCGCCGATCTACGGCATGCCGATCCTCGATGTCGCCAACGCCAAATCAGTGCTGTTCGTCAAGCGTTCGATGGGCGGCGTCGGCTATGCCGGTGTCGATAACGACGTGTTCTATATGGACAACACCATGATGCTCCTCGCCGATGCGAAGAAGATGGTCGAGGATATCGTCAAGGCCTTCGGTCATTGATTTGACGGGGGCGGCAGTTCAAAAAAGGGGGCGCGTCCATCGCTGGGCGCGCCCTGAAGTGCCGAGGAGGAGGCGTGGGAAGACGCCTCTGACAGCAATGCAAACCAATCAGGCAGGGCTGCTGTCGAAGTCCGGGATAGCAGGGCTCTGATGGGCCTGCGTTGACCTCGATCAATGATGACATTCTTTTAACGCAGAAAATTTTCGACCGTCCGTAGGAACCGTGCGGGCTGATCGAGCATCACCATATGGCCGCTCGGCCCGATCCCGATCAGCTTTGCGCGCGGGGCTTTCGCATAAGCCGCGCGATAGCGCCGCGCTTGCTCCGCCGCCATTTCCCGGTCCGCAGGCACCGCATAGACGACCTCCAGCGGAGAAGACAGGCGGGAAAGGCGCGGGACCAGATCCGTCTGCGCCAGTTCCGCCAAGGCCTGCGCAAGAACGCGCGGATCGCTGTCTCGCCCGCCGGGGCTGCGCGCGACCATGTCCGCGAGAACCTGCCGCCCCGCCTTGGTGCCCGTGAAATAGCCGTTGAGCTGGCCTGCAAGATAGCCCAACCCCGCACTTGTGCCACCCACCATCCCAGCGCCATCGGGCAGCATGTCCACCACCATGATGCGATTCACGGCAATGTCGCGGCGCAGCCCCAGCATCATGGCAAGCGTTCCGCCCATGCTGTGGCCGATGATCGCGGGTGTGCGCAATCTGTTCTCGCGGATATAGCGCGCCAGCTCGTCGGTGACCGGTTGCAGCAAGGGGCCGCGCGCATTGGCTTCCGCCGGGCGCTTCGCAAAACCGGAGATATGAACGAGATGCAGCCTGTGTCCCGCAAGGCCCGCGCGCACCACCCCCGCCCAGATCGACGGCCCGCTGGCAAGGCCGGGGATGAACATTATGTCGCGTCCATTTTTGCCGAGCTGGCCATAGCGGGTGACTGTCAGGCGCGGCGATGTGAACGCGCCCACTGGCGCGGCATGAGCGGGCACGGCGGAAACCGCCGCTCCGCCGATCATCATACCGAGAAGCAGTATGGACTGCCGCCGTGAAAGCGCTTTTTCGGTATCGCAAAAACCGGCTGTAGCGGTCTGAATATGAACAGATGTTAACACTTCGCCGGAAAAATCCATCTGGTTCCGCATATTAACCCATTATTTGAATCATTCGTCGCATAATCACTTTTCATTTCGCAGAATATCCCCACATTTGCTGTGGGGCGTTTCTTGGTTGATGATGGATGAGCGCGGGATGAACCGCGAGGGTGAATGTCAGGGCATGCAAAGTAAAGGGTCGGTCAATATCATTATCAGGCGCGGGACGATGTCCGATTTCGGGTCCGATTTCGGGCGGCGGAAAACGCGCTGGATCAAGGGGGCTCTGGCCTTCGTAGTGCTGACCGGCTGCGTTGCCGATGCCAGCGTGCCGCGCCAGACTGCCGCTCATGCTCCTGCTCCGGCATCCACCTCCATCTATCGTACCGCCGAGCGCTATGCGCCGCCGCGCGCCGAGCGTTCGGTGGCGCCCGCCAGCCTGCGCGCATCGATTGCGACGCTGGGCCAGAATTTCAACGGCACTGTAGGCATTTCCGTGCGGCGTGTCGGAGCGGATTGGGAAGTGGCGTATAATGGCGACAGGCTGATGCCGCAGCAGAGCGTATCGAAGCTCTGGGTGGGAATGACGATGCTCGACGCGGTCGATCGCGGCAAAATGACGCTCAACGATGCTGTCATCCTGACCCGCGACGATCTCACGCTGTTTCATCAGCCGCTGGCAGCGATGGTGCAGAAGGGCGCTTATACCACCGATGCCGCCGATCTCTTCCATCGCGCGATGACGCAGAGCGACAACACCGCCAATGACCGGATATTGCGCAAAGTTGGCGGACCAGAGGTGGTGCGCGGCTTTCTTGCGCGGCGTTTCATTCCCAATGTTCGCTTCGGGCCGGGCGAGCGCCTGCTCCAGAGCAAGACCGCGGGCCTTGTCTGGGATCAGAAGATGGCTATCGGCCGCAATTTCTACACCGCGCGCGCCAATCTGCCCCGCTCGGTGCGCGAAAAGGCGCTCGACGACTATCTCGCCAATCCGCCCGACGGCGCGGCCCCAAGCAGCATCACACTTGCGCTCGCGAAGCTGAAGGCGGGCGAGATGCTCTCGCCTGCGTCGACCGCCTATTTGCTCAATACCATGCATGAGGCCAAGACCGGGCCGCAGCGCATCAAGGGCGGTGTCCCCGCAGGCTGGAGCTATGCGCACAAGACTGGCACCGGGCAGGATCTTGCGCCCCGCTCGACCGGCTATAATGATGTCGGCATCATGACCGCGCCCGACGGCACCAGCTATGCCGTCGCGGTGATGATAGCGAGCACGACCGTTTCGATCCCGCAACGCTGGGAACTGATGCAGGGGGTCGCGCGGGCGGTTGCCGCAAGCCACCAGCGATAGCCAATTCAACCGATAGCGCGAGAGCGTTTGGCAGTGGGGAAATGCTGGGCTATCCCCGCAGCATGTCACAGCAGAATCACCTCTATCTCATCGATGGCAGCGGCTATATTTTCCGCGCTTATCATCAGTTGCCGCCGCTCACCAACCGCCACGGCATACCCGCAGGCGCGGTTTACGGCTATACGACGATGCTGTGGAAGCTGGCCAAGGATCTGCACGAGGCCGATGGGCCGACGCATATGGCGGTGATCCTCGACAAGTCGAGCAAGACCTTCCGCAACGATCTTTACGACAAATATAAAGCGAACCGCCCGCCCGCGCCCGAAGACCTGATCCCGCAATTTCCGCTCATCCGTGACGCGACCCGCGCCTTTTCGTTGCCGTGCATCGAGGAAGAGGGGTTCGAGGCGGACGACATCATCGCCAGCTACACCCGCGAGGCGCTGGCACGCGGCTGGCATGTAACGATCGTGTCTTCGGACAAGGATCTGGCGCAGCTCATCCAGCCCGGCGTCGACATGCTCGACACGATGAAGAACGAGCGCCGCTCCGATGATTATGTGATGACCAAATTCGGCGTCGGGCCGGACAAGCTCGGTGATGTGCTCGCGCTGATGGGCGACAGCGTCGACAATGTGCCGGGCGTGCCGGGTATCGGCCCCAAGACGGCGTCGAAGCTGATCAACGAATATGGCTCGCTCGACGGCGTATTCGCGGCATTGCCCGGCATGAAGCCTTCGAAGATGAAGGAAAACCTCATCGAACATGAAGGCATGGCGCGGCTGTCCCGGCAACTGGTCGAGCTGCATGCGCAGGTGCCGCTGCCCGATCCGCTCGACGACCTGAAATTGGGAGAAATTCCGCCCGAGCCCTTGCGGGAGTTTCTGACGGATCAGGGGTTCAACTCGCTGCTCTCGCGCCTCAATGCGGTGGCTCCTGCGGGTGCGGGGGGCAACAAAATCTCCGCAGCCGCGCCCGTCCCGCAAGCGTCGCCTGCCGCGCCCGCCAGCCTCGATCTGCCCGCCATCGACCGCAGCCTCTATGAGACGGTTACCGACGAAGCGGCGCTGGACCGCTGGATTGCGGATGCTGTGGCGGAAGGCGTGGTGGCGGTCGATACCGAGACGGATGCGCTCGATGCGATTGCGGCCAAGCTGGTCGGCATCAGCCTTTCGACCGGGCCGGGCCGGGCGTGCTATATCCCGCTGGGCCATGGCGGGACGGATATGTTCGCCGAGAAACCGACGCAACTGGACACCCGTTTTGTGCTATGGAAACTCAAGCCGTTACTGGAGCATGAGGGCGTATTAAAGCTCGGACATAATCTTAAATATGACATGAATGTACTTGATAGTGCTGCCAAAGATATAGGCGGTATTGCCATAACGCCCTATGACGACACCATCCTCCTCGGCTTTGCATTGGAAGCGGGCAAGGGGCTGGGCGGACATGGCATGGACGAGGCGGCGCGCGCGCATCTCGGCCATGACTGCATCGCGTTCAAGGATGTCGCGGGCACCGGCAAGAAGCAAATCAGCTTTGCCGAAGTGCCACTCGACAAGGCCACGGAATATGCCGCCGAGGATGCCGAAGTGACCTGGCGCCTGTGGCAGATGTTCAAGCCGCGCCTGCATCAGGAGAGCGTCACCAGCGTCTATGAGCTGGTGGACCGCCCGCTCGTGCCCGTCGTCGCGGGTATGGAGCGCGAGGGCATAAGGGTGGACCGCGACTATCTCTCGCGCCTGTCGGGCGAATTCGCCGAGGGGATATTGAAGCTGGAGGGCGAAATCCACGACATCGCGGGTCAGCCCTTCACCATCGGCAGCCCCAAGCAACTGGGCGAGATATTGTTCGATAAAATGGGCCTGAAGGGCGGCAAAAAGGGCAAGACCGGCACCTTTTCCACCGATGTGACCGTGCTCGAACGGCTGGCGGCGGACGGCCAGCCGATTGCGCGAAAAGTGCTCGAATGGCGGCAGTTTTCGAAGCTCAAATCCACCTATACCGATGCATTACAGGCGCAAATCAACCCGTTAACGGGCAGAGTTCACACCAGCTATAGCCTCACCGGCGCACAGACCGGGCGGCTGTCGTCGACCGATCCGAATTTGCAGAATATCCCGATCCGCACCGAAATCGGGCGGCAGATCCGCGATGCGTTCGTAGCGGAGCCGGGCAAGATGCTGCTCGCGGCGGACTATAGCCAGATCGAGCTGCGGCTTGCGGCGCATATGGCCAATGTGCCCGCGCTCAAGGCGGCATTCGCGGCGGGCGAAGACATTCACGCCGCCACCGCGCAGGAGCTGTTCGGCGAGGTGAACCGCGACACCCGCGCGCGCGCCAAGACGATCAACTTCTCGATCCTCTACGGCATTTCGCGCTGGGGGCTTGCCGCGCGGCTGGAGATTACGCCGGACGAGGCGCAGGACATGATCGCCCGTTATTTCGAGCGTTTTCCGGGCATTGGCGCCTATATCAACGAAACGCTGGAAAAGGCGCGCGCCAATGGCTTCACGCAGACCCTGTTCGGCCGCAAGACATGGTTCCCGCGCATCAAGGCGAGCGTGATGCACGAGCGGCAGGGGGCCGAGCGCGCCGCGATCAACGCGCCGATCCAGGGCACGTCCGCCGACATCATCAAGCGCGCGATGGTGCGCATGGGGGGGGCGTTAGCGGCGGCAGGGCTGCATGATGTGAAGATGCTGCTTCAGGTGCATGACGAGTTGGTGTTCGAGCTGCCCGAAGGCGAGGTCGAGGCGGCGAGCGCCGTCATCCGCAACGTGATGGAAAACGCCGCCGCGCCGCTGGTGCAGATCGACGTGCCGCTGGTGGTGGACATCGGCACGGGGACGAGCTGGGGGAAGGCGCATTGAGGGGTTAAGGTCAGCCTAAAATTCCTTCAATCTCCATTTCTTCGGCGAACTGCCGTGCTGCGACGTTAATGTCCGAGTATAGCCGATCAGCCGAAAAACCAAATTGTCTCAGTGCACGTTGAACACGAAATTTGCTCTTTGGGTGTATTTCGAAAAATCTGTTATCATCTTCTATCTTCATATTTTCACACCCTGAACAATGAATACTCATCGCGCTATCTTGTGCCATGGTACGTGCGTTCATCGCACTGGTGTCGATCAGTGCCGGTCTTCGACGGCCCTCTCTGAAAGGTTTGGTGCGTTCTGGCGTTGAAAGGATTTGAAAAGAAGATCGTGGATATCTCAGTACAATGCCAGTTTTCTCTCTTTCGGTCCTTTCGCATGCGAAATACAGGGCGATCAGAGGGTTTGTAGTCCAGTCTAAAAGGTTTGTAGGAACACCATAATGCTGGGCTAAAACCAGCCATTCGAGCGCATTGCTGGGCTTGACGTTAACAAATCGCGCGGAAGCTTTGCGCCAGCGCCAGAGCCCTTTTTCGTCCGTAATGCCCCAAATGTCTTCTCTGAAGGCGCTAGGAATAACCGCCCAGTCCTTGTCGGCATGTCCACGATAATAAGCTTCACCTTGCGGGGATGAGGCTAACTTCGTAATGAATTCAGCAACAATTTGAAGCCCGGTGTTGGTCATTCAAAATTCCAGAACATGTATATGGTATTCTGAAGTCTATCACTCCCGCACCGCCGTCAATATGTAATTCACCGCCTCATTGTCGTTCAATACCAGCCCCTTGCGCGGATCGCGAGGGATGCGGCGTCGGTCGATCAGGCGCATCCTCGTCTTGCAAGGCTTGATCGAGGTCAAGGAAGGTGCCCCGCCAAGCGGTAATGCTCTGCTCTTCATGCAGAGGAGAAGCCGCATATGCCCCAGCCAGCCACGCCTTTTGAAGCCATTGGAGGACAAGAGAGCGTTGCGGCTATCGTGGGCCGTTTTTACGATCTGATGGATACTGACCCGGCCTATCGGGATTTGCGGGCGCTGCATGCTGCCGATCTTTCCGCTGTGCGCAACGGCCTTGCGCTGTTTCTCAACGGATGGATGGGCGGGCCGAGGGACTGGTTTGCGCAGGGCAAATGCGTGATGTCGCTGCATCGCCCGCTTGCGATACCGCCGCAGGTCGCGGATCAATGGATTGATGCGATGGCGCGGGCCATTGCCGCGCAGCCGGGCGTCGACACGGCGCTTGCGGGCGAGATGGCGGAGCGGCTCGGCCAGATGGCGCGGGCGATGATCAATCAGCCGGCGGTCGGGCAGGCGGAGGTCGCGGGGGCCAGTGCGGCCTGATTCATCGCATCTCCTCCCCTTGCCGTCATTCCCGCGAAAGCGGGAATCCAGTCATGCGCGCGCACTATCGCGAGTTTCTGGATCCCCGTGTTCACGGGGATGACGGGTGTTGGCGGGGATGACTGGGTCTATGGGGATGAGCTGGAAGGCGCATTAAGGTCGGAACCCGAGGCTCGCTGCGGGGGTGATAGCGAGGGATATCCGCCGATGGACGTGGCTCAATCGGCCTGAGCGGCCGATCTGAACCCCATTCACTTTTGATTGAATCAAAAGTGGGGTCCAGATTTTTGATTTTCCGCGATTTCCGAGCCGTTCGGTGTTTCCACCTCACTCGAAATCGCTCTGGGCGCCAGACCCGAGACAAGGAATTCCGTCAGTTGTTCCGCTATGGCCTGCGGCGAAAGCGCGCCGCTCGGCTTATACCACCGCCCCGGCCAGTTGAGCGCGCCCGCAAGCCCGAAGGCGATCAGCTTGACGTCGCCCTTGACGATACTCCTGTCGGCCATGCCTTCGGTGAGGAAGCTGCGCATTGCGTCGTCGATCGGCCGTTTGAGCGCGCGCAGCTCGTCCAGCCCTTCGGCGGACAGCAGTTCGTCGCCGGTGCGGATGACGCACTGGCCGAACTCGCTCATGTTCACCTGCGCATAGCCGATCAGGAAAGCGCGGAGCTTCTCCATCCCGCTTCCCTCGGTGCGATTGGCGTCGTCCGCGGCCTCCTGCAACCGGATCAGCCCGATGCGCATGCATTCGATGAGCACCCGCTCCTTGTTGCCGAGATAATGATATATGGTGGGCTTGGTCACGCCGACGCTCGCCGCGACGTCATCGAGCGATGCCGCGTGAAAGCCGCGCGCGTTGAACATGCGCGCGGCGGCAAGCAACAGAGCGTGGCGCTTGGCGTCGCGGTCTTTCTCCCGCTGCTGCGCGGTCGGGAAAGGGGAGGCGGGCAGGCGCTCTGAAGCAGTGTGCGTGGACATGCCCGCATATTGACTCTTTGCTCGTGGGAATGCAATATACTAATGAGTATACAGGAGCGAAATGTGGTTCTAAACGACGTTCAGTCCGCGTCTGCCAGATTTATGAGGGCACATCCGACATCCAGCGGATGGTGATCGCCCGCGCGCTTTGAACGAACCACCGAAAGGAACTCTGCTCATGACCGACGATCCGGTTGTTATTGCCAGCTATGCCCGCACGCCGATGGGTGGATTTCAGGGGGTGTTCGCAACCGTCAAGGCGACCGAGCTGGGCGCGGCGGCGGTGAAGGCCGCTGTCGAGCGCGCCGGCGTTGCGGGCGATGCGGTCGAGCGCATCTATATGGGCTGCGTGCTCCCTGCAGGGCTTGGGCAGGCGCCTGCGCGGCAGGCGGCGCTGGGCGCGGGCCTCCCGGTTTCGGTCGAGGCGACCACGGTCAACAAGATGTGCGGATCGGGGATGCAGGCCGCCATCATGGCCTATGATGCGCTCGCGGCCGGTTCGATCGATGTCGCGGTCGCGGGCGGGATGGAGAGCATGACGGGCGCGCCCTATATGCTGCCCAAGCATCGGAGCGGCGCGCGCATCGGCCATGATGTCGCCTATGACCATATGATGATGGATGGCCTCGAAGACGCCTATGAGCCGGGCAAGGCGATGGGCGTGTTCGCCGAGGAAGCCGTGCGCGAATATCAGTTCACGCGCGCGGATCAGGATGATTATGCGATTCGCTCGCTTGCCCGCGCCAATGAGGCGATAGCGACCGGCGCGTTCGCCAAAGAGATCACTCCGGTCATCGTTTCGGGCCGCAAGGGCGAGGTGGTGATCGACACCGACGAGCAGCCGGGTAATGCGAAGCCGGACAAAATCCCTTCGCTGAAACCCGCCTTCGTCAAGGACGGCACGATCACGCCCGCCAACGCCTCGTCCATTTCGGACGGCGCGGCGGCGCTGGTGATGACGCGGGCGAGCGTTGCGGAAAAGCTGGGGCTGCCCGTGGTGGCGAAAATAGTGGCGACCGCTGCCCATGCGAATGAGCCGGGCAAGTTCACGACCGCCCCCGTTCCGGCGATACGCAAGCTGCTCGAAAAGGCGGGCTGGGCGGTCGACGACGTTGACCTGTTCGAGGTCAACGAAGCCTTTGCGGTCGTTGCGATGATTGCCGCGCAGGAGCTTGGCATTCCCGCCGACAAGCTCAATGTGAACGGCGGCGCGACCGCGCTCGGCCATCCGATCGGAGCATCGGGCGCGCGCATCATGGCGACTCTGCTGGCGGCGCTCGAAAATCGCGGCCTCAGGCGCGGGGTCGCAAGCCTGTGCATCGGCGGCGGCGAAGCGACGGCAGTGGCGCTGGAACTGATCTGATCTGATCTCAGGGAGAAGAGAATAATGGATATCAACGGTATAGCCGCCATCGTTACCGGCGGCGCATCGGGTCTTGGCCAGGCGACCGCGCGGATGCTTGCGCAAAATGGCGCGAAGGTCGCGATCTTCGACATGAACGAGGAAGCGGGAGAGGCCGCTGCCGCCGAAATCGGCGGTATCTTCTGCAAGGTCAATGTCGCCGACGAGGCGAATGTCGTCGCCGCGCTTGATGCGGCTGAAGCGGCGCATGGGACCGCGCGCCTGCTTGTCAACTGTGCGGGCGTGGCGCCAGCGATCAAGACCGTGGGCCGCGAAAATGCGCCGCATCCGCTCGATGCCTATCGACGGGCGATCGAGGTCAATCTTGTCGGCACCTTCACGACCATCTCGAAATTCGCGGCGCGACTGGCCGCCGCCGCTCCGATCGGCGAAGAGCGCGGCGTCATCGTCAACACCGCCTCGGTCGCGGCCTATGACGGGCAGATCGGGCAGGCGGCCTATGCATCGTCCAAGGGCGGCGTGGTCGGCCTTACCCTGCCGGTTGCGCGCGATCTGGCGCAGCATCTCATCCGTGTGATGACGATTGCGCCGGGTATTTTCTGGACGCCGATGCTTGCGGGCCTGCCGGAAGCGGCGCAGGAGAGCCTGGGCAAGCAGGTGCCGCACCCCAGCCGTCTCGGACGCCCGGAGGAATATGCGATGCTGGTCGAGAGCATCGTGCGCAACCCCATGCTCAACGGCGAGGTCATCCGCCTCGACGGCGCAATCCGCATGGCCCCGAAATAAGAAGATTGCCCGCGCCTTCGGTCAGCGCGCCGCTGCCCGGCATTTTTTTGAGCGGTTCGCAACAATTTCGCGGTTCGAAAGTATAATATCAGAGCATGATCGACATATGGATGTAATGCGCACCGACTAGAAAAGTCGCCTAACACCCGGATCAAGGGGGAAGGATCAGGATGCCGAGCCTGGCAAGTCAGATTGCCAACCCCTTGAAGGGCGCCGACCTTGAGGGCAGATTCCGCACCGTTCGGCAGCTGAGTCTCAGTCTGGTCGAGTGTCTTTCCGAAGCCGATGTTACGCCGCAATCCATGCCGGATGCCTCGCCGGCGAAATGGCACCTCGCGCACATCACATGGTTTTTCGAAACCTTCGTCCTGAGGGATCATTGCGTCGGCTACGCACTCTATGATGATGACTGGCCGTTCCTGTTCAACAGCTATTACGAAGCCGAAGGCGCGCGCCATCCGCGACCCCGGCGCGGCCTTTTGACCCGGCCCAGCCTTGCCGAAGTGATCGCCTATCGCCGCCATGTCGATGCAGCTTTGCTCGCGGCACTGCCGACGCTGGCTGGCCCATGCAGAGAGCTTGTCGAACTCGGCCTTCATCATGAGCAACAGCATCAGGAACTGCTCCTGACCGATCTCAAGCATCTCTTCTCCTGCAATCCGCTCGGACCGGCCGCATGGGAACCGGAGCCGAGGGTGTCGGTGTCGGAAGAACCTCCTCCGCTGGGCTGGCGGACAGGGCCTGTGGGTCTGGTGGAAATCGGTGCGGATGATGCGGGGTTTGCCTTCGATTGCGAACGCCCGAAGCACCGCCACTATCTTGCGCCTTATGAACTGGCCGACCGTGTCATAAGCAATGGCGAATGGCTCGCTTTCATGGAGGATGGCGGCTATCGCGCCGCGACATTGTGGCTCGATGACGGCTGGAGCTGGGTCAACGCCCATGCGATCGACAGCCCGCTTTACTGGCGCCGGTCCGAAGAGGGCTGGGAGCATTTCACGCTCGCGGGGTGGCAGCCGCTCGACCTTGCCGCGCCCGCAACCCATATGAGCTTTTACGAAGCCGACGCCTATGCCACATGGGCGGGTGCGCGCCTGCCGACGGAACAGGAATGGGAAGCGGCCGCGCGGCATGATGACCCTGCAAGCGGCAATCAGCTCGACCATGCCGGCCCGGTCGCGCCCGCATGGCGTGGCGAAGACAGCACGATGTTCGGCAATGTCTGGGAATGGACCGGCTCGGCCTATCGCCCCTATCCCGGCTTTACCCATGCCGAAGGGGCGACCGGGGAATATAACGGCAAGTTCATGAGCGGCCAGTTCGTGCTGAAGGGCGGGAGCTGCGCAACGCCGCGCGGGCATGTCCGCGCCAGCTATCGCAATTTTTTCCATCCTGAAAAGCGCTGGCAATTTACTGGCGTGCGACTGGCCAGGAGTCTTTAAGAATGGACAGTATCACAATTGATCGTCGGGAAGTCGCCCGGCCAGTGGACGACGCATTTCGCCGCGATGTTCTGCTAGGCATGGCGCAGGCGCAAAAGGCGGTGCCCGCGCGCTGGTTCTACGATCTGCGCGGATCGGAGCTGTTCGAGGAGATTACCCGGCTGCCGGAATATTATCCGACCCGGGTTGAAACGGGCTTGCTCAAGCAGCGATGCGCCGATGTGGCGGAGTGTGTCGGTTCCGGCAGGGTCGTCGTCGAATTCGGATCGGGCAGCTCGATGAAGACGCCGATCCTGCTGCGCCATGTCGAACCCTCGGCTTATGTTCCGATCGATATTTCGGGCGCGTTTCTGCGCCATTCGGCAGACGAGCTGCGGCAAGTCTTTCCCGGCCTGCCGATCCTGCCGGTCGAGGCGGATTTCATGAGGGCCGTGCCTATGCCGTCGGGGGTCGAAGGCAAGGGCAAGCTCGGTTTCTTTCCCGGCTCGACCATCGGAAATCTGGTCCCCCGCACCGCCGTCGATCTGCTGCGTTCGATGCGCGAGACGCTTGGCGAAGGCTCCTGGCTGCTGATCGGCATCGATTGCGCGAAGGACACCGACATATTGCTGCGGGCCTATGACGACAGCCAGCATATAACCGCCCGGTTCAACCTCAACCTGCTTCACAGGATCAACCGGGAACTGGACGCCGATATTCCGGTCGAAAATTTCCGGCACAAGGTGATCTGGAATGAGACATATAGCCGGATCGAGATGCATCTGGAAGCAACGCAGGATATGGGCTTCGCAATTGCGGGGCGAAGATTCACCCTCCGCAAGGGCGAGACCATTCACACGGAAAACAGCCATAAATATTCGCCCGGAGAAGCGCGTTTGCTCATCAATGCCGGTGGCTGGACAGCAGAGCGGCTGTGGCGCGACGAGACCGATTATTTCATGCTGATCCTCGCCCGGGCCACCGAACCCCGCATGGCCCCCTGAGACAGCGGGGTTGCACCGCGCTATCTCTGCTCTATGATCGCGGCGAAAGCGCCGTGAGAGGTTAGCCGGGGAACGGGAAGCATGACATTGTGGCAAACGCCAGCCTTGGCGATGATATTGGGTTATCTGATCGGCTCGATACCGTTTGGCATTCTTCTTACCCGCTTTGCCGGTGCGGGCAATTTGCGGGAAATCGGTTCGGGCAGCACGGGCGCCACCAATGTGCTGCGCACCGGGCGCAAGGGGCTGGCGGCGGCGACGCTGCTGCTTGATCTGGGCAAGGGATTGCTCGCCGTGGCGCTCGGCAATGCGTTGTTCGGTTCGGATTCGCTGGTAAATGGCGGAGCGATCGCGGGTGTGATGGCGGTAATCGGTCATTGCTATCCGGTCTGGCTGCGCTTTGCGGGCGGCAAGGGCGTGGCGACGATGATGGGCGTGGTGCTGGGGCTGGCATGGCAGATCGGCCTTGCCTTTGCGATCATGTGGATCGGGATGCTGGCGATCACGCGCATTTCTTCGGCAGGGGGCATTTGCGCGGCGCTGAGCGCGCCCGTCGCCTGCATCGTGACCGGGCGGCTCGATCTGTTCGTGGCCTGCGCGGCAATGGCGCTTATCGTGCTGTGGCGGCATCGCAGCAATATCTCGCGATTAATGAAGGGCGATGAGCCGCACATCGGCGGCGCGAAAAGCTGAAACGGGCGGACGCGGTTCCGGTGGATCGGGCATGATGGATCAGGATCGTTTCGACGCCATTCGCCTCGCGCGCTCCCCGCGTATCGGGCCTATTACATTCAGGCAATTGCTGGCGCGTTTCGGCAGCGCGGGCGAGGCGTTGCGCGCCTTGCCCGATCTGGCGCGACGCGGCGGTAGGGCGAAGGGCATGGACATCGCTCCCGAGGCGCATATTGCGCGCGAAGTGGAGCAGGTCGAGGCGCTGGGCGCATACTGGCTGATCTGGGGCGATGCCGATTACCCCGCCTTGCTCGCGGAAACCGATGATGCGCCGCCGGTGTTGATCTGGCGCGGCGACATCGCGCTGGCGCAGGGGCAGTGCGTGGCGGTGGTGGGCGCGCGCAATGCATCGGCGGCGGCCTGCCGGTTCGCGCGCAGCCTCGCGCAGCAGCTTGGGGCGGAGGGGGTGACGGTCGTTTCCGGCCTTGCCCGTGGCATAGACACCGCCGCGCATCAAGGCGCTCTAGGGCAGGGAGAGGGCGGCGGCGCGACCGTCGGCGTCATCGCCAGCGGCATCGACATCGCCTATCCGCCGGAAAACGCGGCGCTTCAGGAACAAGTGGCGCGCGAAGGGCTGTTGCTGGCCGAACAATCGCCCGGCACATCGCCCAAGGCGCAGAATTTTCCGCATCGCAACCGCATCATCGCGGCACTTTCGCTGGCCACTGTCGTCGTGGAGGCCGCACCGCGATCGGGCTCGCTCATCACCGCGCGGCTGGCTGGCAACTATGGCCGCGAGGTGCTGGCCGTGCCGGGATCGCCAGCCGATCCGCGCGCGCAAGGATGCAACCAGCTTATCCGCGAGGGCGCGACGCTGATCCAGTCCGCCGCCGATGTGCTGGAAGCCATTTCCCATATCGATGCCCGCGCCGTTCGCATGCCGCGCATGCCGCGCGCGCAATGGGAGGCTGCGTCGCCGGAAGTGGCTGCGGACCTGCACGCGGGCGAGCGGACTTCCCTGCAAGATCTGCTCGGCCCCGTCGCCGTGCCGGTGGACGAGTTGATTCGCCAATCGGGCATAGCCCCCGCCGCGGTTCAGATGGCGCTGCTGGAGCTGGAGCTGGCTGGAAAGCTCGAACGCCACGCCGGAGGGCGGGTCTCGCTCATATAATGACAACAGCGCTTGACGCGGGGTGTGAGCATCCTACACCCTCGCGCGCATAGGCACAGGAACAGAAAAACCCCATTCATGCAGCTTGTCATCGTCGAATCCCCCGCCAAGGCCAAGACCATCGAGAAATATCTGGGCGGCGACTATCATGTCCTCGCCTCTTATGGCCATGTCCGCGACCTGCCGCCCAAGGACGGTTCGGTAAACCCGGACGACGGCTTTGCGATGAGCTGGGAAAATTATGGCGACAAGGGCAAGCAGCTCAAGGCCATTACCGACGCCGCGAAAAAGGCCGACCGCCTGATTCTCGCCACCGACCCTGATCGGGAAGGCGAGGCGATCAGCTGGCATGTGCTCGAAGTGCTGAAGAACAAGAAGTCGGTTCCCGCCGCTGTCGAGCGTGTGACGTTCAACGCGATCACCAAGGCGGCCGTGACCGAGGCGATGGGCAGGCCGCGCGATCTCGATCATGACCTGATCGACGCCTATCGCGCGCGGCGTGCACTCGATTATCTGGTGGGCTTCACCCTCTCGCCGGTGCTGTGGCGCAAGCTGCCCGGCGCGAAATCGGCGGGGCGCGTGCAATCCGTCGCGCTGCGCCTCGTAGTGGAGCGGGAGCGCGAGATTGAGGGCTTCACCCCGCAGGAATATTGGTCGGTCGAGGCCCTGATGGAGCAGGACGGGCGCGCCTTTACCGCGCGGCTGGTCAAATGGCGCGGTGACAAGATCGAGCGCCTTACCATCGGTAAGCAGGGTGATGCGCTTGCCGCCAAGGCCGATATTGAGGCGGGGCGCTTTACCGTCGAGACGGTTGAGACCAAGCCGCTCACGCGCAACCCGCCGCCGCCCTTCACTACATCGACGCTGCAACAGGAGGCCGCGCGCAAGCTCGGTTTTTCGGCCAGCCACACGATGCGGATCGCGCAGCAACTGTATGAGGACGGCGCGATCACTTATATGCGGACCGACGGCGTGCAGATGGACGGCAGCGCTATTTCCGCCGCGCGCAAGGCGATAGCGGATCGCTATGACGGCGGCTATCTGCCCGACAAGCCGCGCCAGTATCAGACCAAGGCCAAGAACGCGCAGGAAGCGCATGAGGCGATCCGCCCGACCGATTTCAACCGCGAGAAAGCGGGCAGCGGCGATCATGCGCGGCTGTATGACCTGATCTTCAAGCGCGCGCTGGCGAGTCAGATGGCATCGGCGCGGATGGAGCGCACGACAATCGAGATGCTCGACGGCACCGGGCAGCATGGCTTGCGGGCTACGGGCCAGGTGGTGATCTTCCCCGGCTTTCTGACGCTCTATGAAGAAGGCGCGGACGATGCGGAAGATGATGACGCCAAGCTGTTGCCGCATCTGAAAGCCGGAGACGCGCCTGCCAAGAAGGAAGTGATCGCCGAGCAGCATTTTACGCAGCCACCCCCGCGCTATTCCGAAGCCAGCCTCGTCAAGCGGCTGGAGGAGCTGGGCATCGGTCGCCCGTCCACCTATGCCTCGACCATTCAGGTGCTGAAAGACCGCGATTATGTGCGGGTCGAGAAGAACCGCTTCTTTGCCGAAGAAAGCGGACGGCTGGTGACGGCGTTTCTCGAACGCTTTTTCGAACGCTATGTCAGCTATGATTTCACCGCCGGTCTGGAGGACGAGCTGGACGAGATTTCCGGCGGGCGGGCGCAGTGGCAGGCGGTGCTCGATGCCTTCTGGCGCGATTTCAAGCCCAAGACCGCCGAGATCATGGAGCGCAAGCCGAGCGAAGTGACCGCCGAGCTGGACACGTTCCTCGCGCCGATGCTGTTCCCGGATAAGGGCGACGGCAGCGACCCGCGCCAGTGCCCGTTATGCGGCGACGGCAAATTGTCGCTGCGCGGCGGGCGCTTTGGCGCGTTCATCGCCTGCTCCAATTACCCGGAATGCAAGTTCACGCGCAAATTCGGGCAACCGGGCGGGCAGGATCAGGCGGACAGCGGCCCGGAAGTGCTGGGCAAGCACCCGGAAACCGGCGAGGATATCACGCGGAAATCCGGCCGTTTCGGTCCCTATGTCGAAATGGGATCGGGCAAGGACGCCAAGCGCGCGTCGATCCCCAAGGACTTGCCCGATGGCGAGCTGACGCTCGATTGGGCGGTGAAGCTGCTCTCGTTGCCGCGCCATGTGGGCGACCACCCGGAAACCGGCAAGCCGATCACCGCCAGCCTTGGGCGCTATGGCCCCTATCTGGTGCATGACAATAAATATGCGCGGCTTTCCTCCACCGCCGAGATATTTGAGACCGGTATGAACGCCGCCGTGGTGAAGCTCGCCGAGGCCGCCAGCAAGGGGCCGCGCGCGGGCGCGGCTTCGCGCGAGCCGTTGAAGATATTGGGCCAGCACCCGCGCACGGAAGCCGAGATCAAGCTGATGGAGGGGCGCTATGGCCCCTATGTCACCGATGGCACCACCAATGCGACCATCCCCAAGACGGTGGACAAGGACGCGCTGACGCTGGAAGAAGCCGCGCAGCTCATCGACGCCCGCGCGGCGGCGGCCCCGGCGAAGAAGGGCAAGAAGAAGGCGGCGCCGAAGAAGAAGGCGGCGGCGAAGAAACCTGCGGCCAAGAAGGCACCAGCGAAGAAGGCGGCGGAATAGCGTCTGCCTCCGTGCGGAAGGTTAGGACGGTTACGCTATGTCATGGGGCAGCGGGACCGCTCCCCCTGTTTTGCGGGAGTGTAGCGCCTGTGCTGACGGTGAGAAGGAGCATGTCTTTTGGTATGATATAGAACGTCGTCGGGCCAGCCCTCCCGCCGCCCATTGATCTGCCTTAAGTAAGGAAGGCCACATTCCTCCCACCCGGCGCGCATCATGGGAAGCATGCTGGCCGCTGGCAGACCGGACCGATGAACAGCGCGGCGGCGGGAGGTGGCAAGGAGATTCCAAACGGCGGCGAGGATTTCGAACCTTTGGGCAGTGTGTATCAGAGGAGCGGGGGGTAGGGCAGGGAATTGTGTGGGGCGTAGAGGTCATGGATAGCAGCCTTCGCTATCCGCCAATACATCCATCTCCCACTCTCGCCATCGAGCACAATCGATTCTATGCTGTTTTTCTTTGTATTCGCGGTCGCGTGCACGCCTGATATCGTCTTGGTGTCGTTCTGATTGTTCGCGCCGCAAACGAATCTGCTGGTTAACGCTCTCTTTTCCAAGGCTTCTCAGTTCCGCATTTTGCATGATGAGGGTTTCATTTTGAGACGAAACATTTTTATAATTATCATATAAATTCTGATATTTATTATTTGCATCTATTAATTTATTAAATATATCGTTGCTTTTATCGCTGATTATTTTAATATTTTCATTAAGTCGTCTATTTTGTTTATTCAAATCTGAAATCTTTTTTTGTAATTTATCTTCCCGTTCTTTTTGTTCCAGGTAAGTTTTTTTTGATATCAACTTTTCATTGTCTTTATCCCGAAGTGTTTGGAGCGCTCCCAATCCGCTCATGATGATGGAGATCGTGAGGCCGACCGTGAAAAAATATCCAAACTTTGTAAGTTTTAGGCGATGCCAATGATCGACTTTCACGTCGTAGAATAGGGCGAGCAGTCCGAGAGATGAAAGAAATATTGGAGCGACAGTAAAAAGCATCCCCCAGAAATCCATCTCGTATCTCCCATTAACCACAGGGCTGGGACGACGAAGCGGCGCCCTTCGCCGGAAGTCTTACCTCCCCCTCACTCCACCCAGTCAAGGCCGATGTCGCGGTAAACGCTGCGATCTTCGTCCCAGCCTTCCTTGACCTTGACGTGCAGATAAAGGTGGACGGGGCAACCCAGAAGCGCGCTCAGTTCCGCGCGGGCCTTGCTGCCGATTTCCTTCAGGCGCTGTCCGCCCTTGCCCAGAACGATGGCGCGCTGGGTGGGGCGGGCGACCAGTATCTGCTGGTGGATTTCGACTGAGCCATCGGCGCGCTCGGTGTATTTTTCGGTGTCCACGGCGGCGGCATAGGGCAGCTCGGCATGGAGCTGGTGATAGAGCTGTTCGCGCGTGATTTCGGCGGCGAGTATGCGGTCGGTCGCGCTCGATACCTGATCGGCGGGGAAATGCCATGGTCCTTCCGGCATCGCTTTGGCGAGCGCGGTTTTCAGCTCGGCCAGCCCGTCGCCGGTCGCGGCGCTGATGAAATAGGTTTCCTGAAAGGCGATGCGCTCGTTGAGGCGCTGCGCGTGGATCAGCAGCTTGCCCTTGTCGCAGATATCGACCTTGTTGAGGATGAGGAGTTTTGGCTCCTTGCGCGCCTCCAGCCCGGCGAGCAGCGCTTCGACCTTCTCGCCCAGCCCCGCGCGGCCATCGACCACCAGCGCGATGAGGTCGGCATCCTGCGTGCCGCCCCAGGCCGCCTGCACCATCGCCCGGTCAAGCCTGCGCTTGGGCGCGAAGATGCCGGGGGTATCGACCAATATGATCTGCGCATCGCCTTCGAGCGCGACGCCGAGCACGCGGGTGCGCGTCGTCTGCGCCTTGGGGCTGGTGATGGCGATTTTCTGGCCGACCAGCGCATTGACCAGCGTCGATTTTCCGGCATTGGGCGCGCCCAATACCGCCACGACGCCGCATCGTTGCTGCGCGCTCGTCACGTCCGTTTCGTTCATCCCAGTTTTTCCAGCAATTTGCGCGCCGCCTCGGTTTCGGCTTCCTGCTTGGACGAGCCGGTGGCGCTTGCCTCGCCGACATTGCGGATCGAGACGGCGACGGTGAATATCGAGTTATGCGGCGGGCCGGAGCGCTCGATGAGGCTATATTCCGGCGCCTTGCGCTTGTTGGCGGCGGCCCATTCCTGCAAGGCGGATTTGGGGTGCTTGGGCGCATGATCGATGCCATCCACCCGGCCCTGCCACAGGCGGCGGACGAGCGCGCATGCTTCCTCATGGCCGCCATCGAGATAGAGCGCGCCGATCAGCGCCTCCATCATGTCGCCCAGCACATTGCTGCTTTCGGTCGCGCCATCGTCGCGGGCCTGCTTGCCCAGGATCATATGCGGCTGAATGCCGATTTCGCGGGCGATTTCGGCGCAGACCTCACCGGCGACGATCTGGTTGAAGCGGTTGGAGAGCTTGCCTTCCGGTTCGTCCGGATAATGCTCATACAGCCATTTGCCGATGGCGAGGCCCAGCACGCGGTCGCCGAGAAATTCGAGCCGCTCATATTGTTCGGTTGATGCGCTGCCATGGGTCAGCGCCTGCACGAATAATTGCGGATTATGGGGGGCGCGGCCGATCAGCGCAGTGATCCATTCGTTCCGCGCCTGTTCGCTCAAAAGCCTTCCCCGATGCGGTCCCAGCGCGCCGCCGATATCCAGGTCCAGGGCAGGAACCAGTTGGCGCTGCCGTCGGTCGAGAAGACGGTGAACAGCGCCTTGCCGACAAGATTTTCCTCCGGCACCAGCCCGATGCCGCCGCCATCCTCGGCCGGGAAGCGGCTGTCGGCGCTGCGATCGCGGTTGTCGCCCATCAGGAACAATTTGCCTTCGGGGATCACCACCGCGCTGCGGTTGTCGGCGGGGCCGTCCTGCACCACATCGAGCACATCATAGCTTCTGCCGCCGGGCAGGGTTTCACGGAAACGCGGGTAGCGGCAGAAGCGCTTGCCGTCCTGATCTTCCTCGAACTCAGGGCGGTAGCAGGGGCTGACGCCGCCTTCATTGCCCGTCGCGTCGATCATGTTCTGCGTCACCGGGAGGACGAGATCGGCGATCCGGCGCTTTTCGATGGGCTTGCCGTTGAGGATGACCTGTCCGTTGCGCACTTCGATAACGTCGCCGGGCAGGCCGATGACGCGCTTGATATAATCCTGCCGCTGATGCGGCGGGGCCTTGAACACGGCGACATCGCCGCGTTCCGGCGTGTGGGCGAGGATGCGCCCTGGGATCAGCGGAATGCCGAAGGGCAGCGAATGACGCGAATAGCCATAGGGCCATTTGGCGACGATGAGATAATCGCCGATCAGCAGGCGCGGCTGCATTGATTCCGAAGGGATGCTGAAAGGTGCAACGATGAAGCTGCGCAACACAAAGACGAACAGGGCGAGTTTCAGCAGGAAGGCAAAAAAGTCGCGTGTTTCGGATTTATCGTTCATTGCTGCCCTGATTTTTCGGTCAAATTCGGTCAGGCTTTGCTTCGCACCGGTGTTCACGTCAAGCAAATGCGTGTATTTCCGCGTCGATTCGGTGCAGCTTTCAGCCCGCGCCGCCCGCTATGCCTGAAATTGCCACAGGAGTCTTCACCCTATGCCGCATCCATGGAACGCCATTCGAGCTGCCGCGGAGCCGGATCTGCGCACGATATTCGAGGCCGATTCGGGTCGGCTCGACCGGCTGACGCTCAATGTCGCGGACATGCGGTTCGACTGGTCGAAAACGCATATGACGGGCGAGCTGATGGCGGCCTTTCTCGAACTGGCGAAGGCGCAGGAATTCGGGCGGCAGCGCGATGCGCTGTTCGCGGGTGAGGCGATCAACGTCACCGAGGGCCGTGCCGCCGAACATAGCGCCGAACGTGGCGAAGGCGCGCCCGACAGCGTGGCGGCGGCCAAAATGCTGCACAACCGGATGCGCGCGCTGATCGATGCGATCGAGGCGGAAGCCTTGGGGCCGGTGCGGCATATAGTGCATGTCGGCATCGGCGGATCGGCGCTGGGGCCGGATCTGCTCATGGATGCACTGGGGCGCGAGGCGGAGCGCTATGACGTCGCCATCGTATCCAATGTGGATGGGTGCGCGCTTGAAGAAGCGCTGAAAGGTTTCGACCCCGCCGCGACATTGCTGGCGATCGCTTCCAAGACCTTCACCACCACCGAAACGATGCTCAATGCCCAGAGCGCGCTCGAATGGATGCAGCAGGGCGGGGTGGACGATCCTTATGGCCGCGTGATCGCGCTGACCGCCGCGCCGGACAAGGCAATCGAATGGGGCGTGGATGAAACGCGCATCCTGCCATTCAGCGAGACGGTGGGCGGGCGCTATTCGCTATGGTCGTCGATCGGTTTTCCCGCAGCATTAGGGCTGGGTTGGGACGCGTTCGAAAGCCTGCTCGAAGGGGCGGCGGAGATGGACCGGCATTTCCGGCTGGCCACGCCGGAGAAAAACGCGCCGTTGATCGCGGCCTTCATCGACCAATATTATGCGCGGGTGAAGGGGTGCCAGACGCGGGCGGTGTTCGCTTATGACGAGCGGCTGCGGCTGTTGCCGTCCTATCTCCAGCAGCTGGAAATGGAGAGCAACGGCAAATCGGTGAAGACCGACGGCACGCCCGTCGATGGCCCGACCGCGCCGATCACATGGGGCGGGGTCGGCACCGATGCGCAGCATGCGGTGTTCCAGTTGCTGCATCAGGGCACGCCCGTGGTGCCGGTCGAGTTCATCGCGGCGAAGGAGCCGGGGCATGCGCTCGACCCCGCACATCACCGCATCTTGCTGACCAACTGCTTCGCGCAAGGAGCGGCGCTGATGCGCGGGCGCGAGAATTCCGCCGATCCGGCGCGGGCTTATCCCGGCGGGCGGCCATCGACGACGATAGTGCTTGAGGATGTGACGCCGCGAACGCTGGGCGCGCTTCTCGCCTTTTATGAACATCGCACCTTTGCCAATGCGGTGTTGATGGGTATCAACCCGTTCGATCAATTCGGTGTCGAGCTGGGCAAGCAAATCGCCAAATCGATTGAAACCGAAGGCACAACCGGCTTTGACCCGTCGACGACGGCGCTCATCGAGCTGGCGATGGGGAATGATAACACATGAACGATTTTGACTATGATCTCTTTGTAATCGGTGCGGGTTCGGGGGGCGTGCGCGCGTCGCGCATCGCGGCAGCGCATGGCGCGCGGGTTGCGGTGGCGGAGGAATATCGGGTGGGCGGCACCTGCGTCATCCGGGGCTGCGTGCCCAAGAAGATGCTCGTTTATGGCGCGCATTTCGCCGAGGATCTGGCCGATGCCCGCCGTTTCGGCTGGGAGGTGCCCGATTGCGCATTCAACTGGCCGGTGCTGCGCGACAATGTGCTGGCCGATGTGGACCGGCTCAACGGGCTTTACCAGAACACGCTCGACAGCAACAAGGTCACGACCTTCCACGAGCGCGCACGACTCAGCGGGCAGCATGAGGTGACGCTGGCGAGCGGCAAGACAATCAGCGCGAAAATCATTCTGATCGCCACCGGGGCCTGGCCGATCGTGCCTGATTTGCCCGGCGCGGAACATGGCATTACCTCGAACGAGGTGTTCCACCTCGACAGCCTGCCCAGGCGCGTGGTGATCGCGGGTGGCGGCTATATCGCCAATGAGTTTGCAGGTATTTTCAACGAATTCGGTTCGGTCGTCACCATCGTCAACCGGTCCGACCAGATATTGCGCGGCTATGACGAACAGATCCGCGACCGCCTGTTGCAGATCAGCATGACCAAGGGAATCGAGTTCCGCTTCAACGCGCCGTTCGAGCGCATCGACAAGGCGGCGGACGGCACGCTGACCGTGCATATGAAGGACGGCAAGGCGCCGATCGAATGTGATGCGGTGCTGTTCGCAACCGGACGCAAGCCGATGAGCTTCGATCTCGGTCTGGAAGAAGTCGGTGTCGAACTGAACGACAAGGGCGCGGTCAAGGTGGACGAGCATAGCCGCACCAACATCGGGAATATCTATGCCGTGGGCGATGTCACCGACCGGGTGCAACTGACGCCGGTGGCGATCCGCGAAGGGCATGCCTTTGCCGACACCGTGTTCGGCAACAACCCGCGCACGGTGGATTATGATTGCATCCCCTCGGCGGTATTCAGTCATCCCCCGCTTGCCGGCGTCGGGATGACCGAGCGGGAGGCGCGCGAGCGGCTGGGCACGATCAAGGTCTATACATCCGATTTCCGCGCGATGAAAAATGTGCTGGCCGGACGCGAGGAGCGCAGCCTTTACAAGATGATATGCGATGCCGGCACGAACCGCGTGGTCGGCCTGCATATGATCGGTCCGGATGCGCCGGAGATATTACAGGCCGCGGCGATCGCGGTGAAGGCGGGCCTGACCAAGCAGGCGTTCGACGATACGGTGGCGCTGCATCCCAGCATGGCCGAAGAGCTGGTGCTGCTGAAATGAGCACGATCGCTTGAGCGATCTCGTTTTCATGGGAGTTCCGGCAAGCGAATTGCTGATGCTGCTGGCTGCTCTGGTTGGTGCGGGCATCGTGACCGGCGTTCTGGCAGGGATATTCGGCATAGGCGGCGGCACGGTGATCGTGCCGGTGCTGTATGAAACATTCCGCCTGATGGGCGTGCCCGAAGAGGTGCGCATGCCGCTTTGCGTCGGCACATCGCTTGCGATCATCGTGCCGACCTCGATCCGGTCCTTCCGCGCCCATTATGCCAGGGGCGTGGTGGATATGACCGTGCTCAGGGTGTGGGCAATCCCGGTCGTTGTCGGGGTTGTGCTGGGCGGCACGCTGGCCGCCGACGCGCCTGCCTGGCTGTTCAAGGCGGTGTTTGTGGTGGTCGCCACGATATTGTCGATCAAGCTGCTGTTCGGCCGGGAAAGCTGGCAACTGGGTAATGATCTGCCGGGAACCGGGCTGATGCGCGTTTATGGCTTCGTGATCGGCACGGCTTCTGCCTTGATTGGTATTGGCGGCGGTGCGTTGTCCAATCTGGTGATGAGCCTGTATCGGCGGCCCATCCATCAGGCGGTCGCCACCTCGTCCGGCCTTGGCATCATCATCTCCATTCCCGGCGTTATCGCTTATGGCATTGGCGGCTGGTCGAAAATGGCGATGCTGCCACCATTGTCGCTCGGCTATATCTCGCTGCTCGGAGTTGCGTTGATGATCCCGACGACGATTCTCGCCGCGCCCTGGGGCGTGCGGATTGCCCACGCCTTGCCCCGGCAGCGGCTGGAAATGGCCTTCGGATTATATATGGCGCTGGTGGCGGTGCGCTTTTCCGTGACGCTGCTGAACTGACGCAGGATTAGCGGCGCATGGGGCCGCCCGGAGTCATTCTATCGAATAGGGCACGACGTCGCGGTTGTCGGGATCGACCCGAATCTGCCGGTCGGTCGGCGGGAAAGCGCGCTGGTCGCAGCTCTGGCGCGGGCACAGGCGGCAGGTGACGCCGATGGGTGCGGCGGCGGCTTCGTCGTGCAGTTGCAGGCCGTCGGCATAAATGAAATTCGCGGCATGTTCGATCTCGCAGCCCAGCACCACGGCATAGCGGCGCGGGGAGCGGGCGTAGCTGCCCGATGGCTTGACCAGCCCTTTCGCCATCGAGACATAGCGCACGCCATCGGGCGTTTCGCCCAATTGCGTCAGGATGCGGTCGGGGATCGCCACCGCCTCATGCACGACCCAGAGCGGGCAGGCACCGCCGAAGCGCGCGAATTGCAGGCGCGTGGCGCTATGCCGCTTGGTGATATTGCCGGCCATATCGACGCGACAGAAGAAGAAGGGGATGCCGCGCATGCCGGGGCGCTGGAGCGTCGAGAGGCGGTGGCAGGCCTGTTCGAAGCTGACGCCGAATTGCCGCGCCAGCCGGTCGATATCATGCCGCACCGTACGGGCGGCGGCGCGAAAAGCGCCATAGGGCAGCATCAATGCTCCGGCGGCATAATTGGCGAGGCCCACGGCAAGCAGCCTGTCCGCGCCGGGGACGGGCAGGGCGGCTCTGGCGACGATATCGTCGATCAGGTTGCGGGCCGAAAGCCGCATGAGCTGATGCGCGATCAGGAATTTGCGGCTTTCTGGCGGTGCGGCCATGTTGACGAACAGGCTGCGCTCCTGCGCATCATAACGGCGCAAAAGGCCGGAGGGCGTTTCGCCGATTATGACCGAAGCGCCGTGCCGGACGTGCATCGCCGCAATGAGTTCCGCCTCGCCGAGCCGGTCTTGCGGGCATATGTCGGCGCGCAGCTCTTCGGCGACCATATCCAGCTCATGCACATAATTGCCGGTGTCGTGAAACCAGTCGCGCACCATTTCCCACGGCATGCGGGCCTGGGCCGTCATGTCGTTGGCGATCGCTTCCTCGACCATGTTGAGGCGCTCGTGCGTCTGGCGGAAGGCGCGATGGAGATCGACATAGCGGGCGGCGAATTCAGGATAATGGAGGTGCAGCTTCTCGATGCGTTCCGGCTCCAGCGGCGCGCCCGCCACATCCGGCTGGGCGAGTGCATGGACGAATGCGCCGAGCAATTGCTCGCCCTCGCGTTCGTCGAAAGCGGCCCAGTCCAGCGGATAGGCTTCGGCCAGAGCGGCCTTGACCTTGGCTGTCAGGGGGCGATCGTCATTTTCCAGTTGCGACAGATAAGAGACGGAAATGCCCAGCACATGCGCCATCCCGGCCTGATCCATGCGTTGATCGAGGCGAAGCTGCCGCAAGCGGTTGCCGACAAAGAGTCTGTTTCCTTTGGCCATCTTCTCCTCATATTTTGCAAAATCTCTTTTTGCAAATTTGCAAATTCACATTTGCACTTTCTGTCGCCAGATGAAAAGGGCAGGCTGTTGCGGCGCGGATTGGGCGCGGAGGAGACTGTATGACGAAGATGGCGATCATCGAGCGGCTGGAGGAAAAGCGCGAGGCGGCGCGCATGGGCGGCGGCGAGAAACGCATAGCCGCGCAGCATGCCAAGGGGCGTCTGACCGCGCGGGAACGCCTCGATGTGCTGCTCGATGAAGGCAGCTTCGAAGAGCTGGACATGTATGTCGAGCATAACTGCACCGATTTCGGCATGGATCAGCAGCATATTCCCGGCGATGGCGTTGTTACCGGCTCCGGCACGGTCAATGGCCGTCTCGTGTTCGTCTTCTCTCAGGATTTCACCGTGTTCGGCGGTTCGCTGTCCGAGCGGCATGCGCAGAAGATCTGCAAGATCATGGACATGGCGATGAAGGTCGGCGCGCCGGTGGTCGGCCTCAATGACTCAGGGGGCGCGCGCATCCAGGAAGGCGTGGCGAGCCTTGGCGGCTATGCCGAAGTGTTCCAGCGCAATGTGCTGGCGAGCGGCGTCATCCCGCAGATCAGCGTCATCATGGGCCCCTGCGCGGGCGGCGCGGTCTACAGCCCGGCGATGACCGACTTCATCGTCATGGTGAAGGATTCGAGCTATATGTTCGTCACCGGCCCCGATGTCGTGAAAACGGTGACCAACGAGATCGTTACCCAGGAAGAGCTGGGCGGTGCGGTGACGCACAGCACCAAATCGGGCGTTGCCGATGTTGCGTTCGAAAATGATATCGAGGCATTGTTGGCGACCCGTGATCTCGTCGACCTGTTGCCCGCGAACAATCAGGCGGGCGTGCCGGAGCGGCCCACCGCCGATCCGTGGGACCGGCATGAGGGCAGCCTCGACATGCTGATCCCCGCCAATTCGAACCAGCCCTACGACATGCATGAGCTGATCCGCAAAACCATCGACGAGGGCGATTTTTACGAGATTCAGCCTACGCATGCGGCCAACATCATCACGGGCTTCGGGCGCGTCGAGGGCCGCACCGTCGGCATCGTCGCCAACCAGCCGATGGTGCTTGCGGGCTGCCTCGACATCAATGCCTCGAAAAAGGCGGCGCGTTTCGTCCGCTTCTGCGACGCGTTTGAAATTCCCATCATCACCTTCGTCGATGTGCCGGGTTTCCTTCCGGGCGTCGGGCAGGAGCATAACGGCATCATCAAGCATGGCGCGAAACTGTTGTTCGCCTATGCCGAGGCGACCGTGCCGAAGATCACGGTCATCACGCGCAAGGCCTATGGCGGAGCCTATGACGTTATGGCGTCAAAGCATCTGCGCGGTGACCTGAATTACGCATGGCCGACGGCGGAAATCGCGGTGATGGGCGCGAAAGGCGCGGTCGAGATCATCTTCCGTTCCGACAATGGCGACGCCGAAAAGATAGCGGCGCGCACGAAGGAATATGAGGACCGTTTCGCCAACCCGTTCGTCGCGGCGAGCAAGGGGTTCATCGACGAGGTCATCATGCCCCATTCGACGCGCCGCCGCATCGCGCTGGGTCTGCGCAAGCTGCGCAACAAGGCTCTCGAAAATCCGTGGAAGAAGCACGATAATATACCGCTCTGAATACTATAACTCCAGACAGGAAAATTGATGACATCTGCACATGTTTATATCGTTTCCGGCGCACGCACTGCGATCGGTGATTTTGGCGGGTCGCTGAAAGACGTTCCGGTAACCACGCTGGGCAAGACGGTGATCGCCGAAGCGATTGCGCGCGCCGGCATGACGCCGGACAAGGTGCAGCATGTCGTGATGGGCAATGTCATCATCAATGAACCGCGCGACGCCTATCTGGCGCGGATATGCGCGGTGGAAGCGGGCGTGCCGGTTGAAGCGCCGGCGATGACGCTCAACCGCCTGTGCGGATCGGGCGCGCAGGCCATCGTTTCGGCAGCGCAGATGATCGCGCTGGGCGAATGCGATGTCGCGGTTGCGGGCGGCGCGGAAAGCATGAGTCGTGCGCCCTATCTGACGTCCGGCATGCGCTGGGGCACGAAAATGGGCGATGTGCAGGTACTCGATGCGATGCTGGCCGCGCTGCACGACCCCTTCGAAAATATCCACATGGGCATCACCGCCGAGAATGTGGCGAAGAAATATCAGATCACGCGCCAGACGCAGGACGAGCTGGCCGTGACCAGCCACCAGCGCGCCGCCCGGGCGCAGGCCGAGGGGCGCTTCAGGGAGCAGATCGTTCCGGTCGAGATCAAGACCCGCAAGGGCATCGTGACGTTCGATACCGACGAGCATGTCCGCACCGATGCCAGCATGGAGAATATGGCGAAGCTGCGCCTCGCCTTCGACAAGGAAGGCACGGTGACGGCGGGCAACGCATCGGGCCTCAATGATGGCGCGGCGGCGGTCGTGCTGGCTTCGCAACAGGCGGTGGATGAGCAGGGCCTCAAGCCGCGCGCGAAGATCATTGGCTGGGGTCATGCGGGCGTCGAGCCGAACATCATGGGCATCGGCCCCGTAAAGGCGGTGCCGATCGCGCTTGAGCGCGCGGGCGTGAGCCTCGACCAGATCGACGTGATCGAGGCCAATGAGGCGTTTGCTGCGCAGGCGTGCGGTGTGGCGCAGGAACTGGGCTTCGACCCGGAAAAGACCAACCCCAATGGCAGTGGCATCGGCCTTGGTCATCCGGTCGGCGCGACGGGCGCGATCATCACCGTGAAGTGCATGTACGAACTGGAGCGCACCGGCGGGCGCTATGGTCTCATCACCATGTGCATCGGCGGCGGTCAGGGCATCGCGCTGGTGATCGAGAGGGTGTGAGATGAAACTGGGACGGCTCAATCATATCGGCGTCGCTACGCCTTCGCTTGAAGCCAGCATCGCTTATTACCGCGATGTGATGGGCGCGACGAAAATCCATGAGCCGTTCGACCTGCCCGCGCAGGGCGTGAAGGTGTGTTTCGTCGATACGCCGGGGCAGGGCGGTACCGAAGGCACGCAGATCGAGCTGATCGAGCCGTTGGGCGCGGACAGCCCGATCCACGGCTTCATCGCCAAGAATCCGGCGGGCGGCCAGCACCATATGTGCTATGAAGTCCCCGATATCCACGAAGCGAAAGCGTGGTTCGAGAGCCGGAACGCGCGCGTTCTGGGCGAACCGCGCATCGGCGCGCATGGCACGCTGATCTTCTTCGTTCACCCAAAGGATATGAACGGCGTTCTGACGGAAATCATGGAAACGCCCAAAGAAGGTGCGGGACATTGAGCTACGAAATGATCCTCTATGGGGTGGCGGATAACGTCGCCACGATCACGCTCAACCGCCCGGAACGCATGAACGCGCTTACGCCGAAACTGCTCACGGAGTTGGCGCAAGCGGTGCGGCAGGCCGAAAAGGACGGCGCGCGTGCGCTGGTGTTGACCGGGGAAGGCGCGGCGTTTTGTTCCGGCGCGGACCTGATCGGCGATGGCGAAGGCATGCCGGACGATCTCGGCGCGTTGCTCGAAACCTATTATTTGCCCGCTGTGCAGGCGCTGGCTGATGCGAATATTCCGATCGTCTGCGCGCTCAATGGTCCGGCTGTCGGCGCGGGGCTGAGCTTTGCGCTCGCGGCGGACATCGTGGTCATGGCACGTTCGGCCTATCTGATGCTCGCCTTTGCCAATATCGGGCTGGTGCCGGACGCGGGTGCGACATGGTTTGTCGCCAAGTCGGCAGGGCGGGCAAAGGCGCTCGAAATGGCGTTGCTGGGCGAGAAGGTTTCGGCGGAACAGGCGCTTGAGCTGGGCCTCGTCACCCGCGTGGTCGATGACGAGGCTTTGGCGGAGGAGACGGGCAAGATCGCGGCGAAGCTGGCGAACGGACCTTCCGTGGCGCTCGGTTTCATCCGCAAGCAGGTAGCGGCGGCGCTGAACAGCACGCTCGAAGAGACATTCGCCATCGAGCAGGCCAACCAGACGACCGCCGGGCGCACCGCCGATTTCCGCGAAGCGGTGACGGCCTTCGCGCAGAAGCGCAAACCGATATTCAAGGGTGAATAATGGCTGATATCAACGACTGGAAAGCGCTGGCCGACAAGGAGGTCAAGGGCAGGGATCTGACTTGGCAGACGCCCGAAGGCATCTCCGTCAAACCGCTTTACACCGCGGAAGATGCGCCTGTCGATCCCGGCCTGCCCGGCTTCGCACCCTTCACGCGCGGCGTGCGCGCTTCGATGTATGCCGGCCGCCCGTGGACGATCCGGCAATATGCGGGTTTTTCGACCGCCGAAGAGAGCAACGCCTTTTATCGCCGCAATCTGGCGGCGGGGCAGAAGGGGCTTTCGGTCGCCTTCGATCTCGCCACGCATCGCGGTTATGACAGCGATCATCCGCGCGTATTGGGCGATGTCGGCAAGGCGGGCGTCGCCATCGACAGCGTTGAGGACATGAAAATCCTGTTCGACGGCATCCCGCTCGACAAGATGTCGGTGTCGATGACGATGAACGGCGCGGTGATCCCGATCCTCGCTTTCTTCATCGTCGCGGGCGAGGAACAGGGCGTTGACCGCAAGCTGCTCGACGGGACCATTCAGAACGACATTCTGAAAGAGTTCATGGTGCGGAACACCTATATCTATCCGCCCGAACCCAGCATGCGGATCATCTCGGACATTTTCGGCTATACGTCGCGCGAGATGCCCAAATTCAACAGCATTTCCATCTCCGGCTATCATATGCAGGAGGCGGGCGCGACGCAGGTGCAGGAGCTGGCCTTCACCATCGCCGACGGCATGGAATATGTGAAATATGGCGTGGCCTCGGGCCTCGACATCGACAAGTTCGCAGGGCGTTTGAGCTTCTTCTTCGCCATCGGCATGAACTTCTTCATGGAGGTGGCGAAGCTGCGCGCGGCGCGCGTGCTGTGGCATCGGGTGATGACGCAATTGGGCGCGCAGGACGAACGATCGAAGATGCTGCGCACCCACTGCCAGACCAGCGGCGTGTCGCTGACCGAGCAGGATCCGTATAACAATGTGATGCGCACGACCATCGAGGCGATGGCGGCGATGCTGGGTGGCACCCAGTCGCTGCACACCAATGCGCTGGATGAAGCGATCGCGCTGCCGACCGATTTTTCCGCGCGCATCGCCCGCAATACGCAGCTCGTCATTCAGGAAGAGACAGGCATGTGCAATGTCGTCGATCCGCTGGGCGGCAGCTATTATATCGAGAGCCTGACGCAGGAACTGGTCGACAAGGCATGGGAGATCATCGAGCGGGTCGAGGCCGAAGGCGGCATGGCGAAAGCCGTGGCGGCGGGCTGGCCCAAGGCGATGATCGAGGAAGCGGCAGCCGCGCGACAGGCGCGCGTGGACCGGGCCGAGGATGTGATCGTCGGCGTCAACAAATACCGTCTTGGCACCGAAGATGCGCTGGAGACGCTGGAAGTCGACAATGCCAAGGTGCGCGAAGGGCAGATTGCGCGCATCGCCAAAGTGAAAGCGGGGCGTGATGAAGCGGCGTGTCAGGCGGCGCTGGCTGCGCTGACCGAAGGCGCGCGCGGCAACGGCAATCTGCTGGCCCTTGCCGTCGACGCCGCTCGCGCCCGCGCGACGCTCGGTGAAATTTCCTACGCAATGGAAGAGGTTTTCGGTCGCTATGCGACCGTGCCGACCCCGGTAAAAGGCGTCTATGCAGCCCCCTATCAAGGGGACTCGCGTTGGCGTCAGGTGCTCGACGGAGTGCAGGCCGTCGAGCACCGCCTGGGAAGGAAGCCGCGTCTGATGGTCGCCAAAATGGGGCAGGACGGGCATGATCGCGGCGCGAACGTCATCGCGTCGGCGTTCTCCGACATGGGCTTCGAGGTCGTTTCGGGGCCGTTGTTCCAGACACCGGAGGAAACGGTGGTGCTGGCGCTGGAAAGCGGCGTCGATGTCGTGGGCGCATCCTCCCTCGCGGCAGGGCACAAGACGCTGATCCCCGAACTGATCCGGCTGTTGCGGGAAAAGGGACGCAGCGACATCAAGGTGATCGCGGGCGGCGTGATCCCCCCGCAGGATTATGATTATCTCCGTGACGCAGGCGTGCAGGGCATTTATGGTCCCGGCTCGAATGTGGTCGAGTGCGCGGCGGATGTGCTGCGGCTGCTCGGCCATAATATGCCCCCTATGGACGAGGCCGCCGAATGAAATGTGAAGCTGTTACCAGTGTTCCTGCGCAGGCAGGAACCCAGAGTCCCGGAAGGCGCGCCTCGAACTCTGGACCCCGGCCTTCGCCGGGGCACACCGCAGATGTGCGGTGTGACTGGACGCGCGAAGAAATCGCCGCGTTGTTCGATATGCCGTTCATGGACCTCGTTTACGAGGCGCAGACGGTGCATCGTGCGAACCATCCGCGCAACGAGGTGCAGCTTTCGACGCTGCTTTCCATCAAGACCGGCGGTTGCCCGGAAGATTGCGGCTATTGCTCGCAGTCGGTGGAGGCGGACAGCGGCGTGAAAGCCACCAAGCTGATGGACGTGCGTGCCGTGCTTCAGGCGGCGGCGCAGGCGAAGGATAATGGCTCCGGGCGCTTCTGTATGGGCGCGGCATGGCGCAACCCCAAGGAACGGGACATGCCCGCGCTCAAGGAAATGATCCGGGGCGTGCGCGAAATGGGCATGGAAACCTGCATGACGCTCGGCATGCTCGATGAAGGGCAGGCGCGGCAGCTCGCCGAAGCGGGGCTGGATTATTACAACCACAACATCGACACCGCGCCGGAGAATTACGCGAATATCATCAGCACGCGCACCTTCGAGGACCGGATCGAGACGCTGGAAAATGTCCGCAATGCAGGCATCAACGTGTGCTGCGGCGGGATCGTGGGGCTGGGCGAGACGCGCGAGGACCGCATCGGCTTCATCCACGCGCTTGGGTCTATGCCCCACCCGGAAAGCGTGCCGATCAACGCGCTGGTGCCGGTCAAGGGCACGGTGCTGGGCGACATGCTGGCCGACACGCCGCTTGCGAAGATCGACGAGATCGAGTTCGTCCGCACGGTCGCCGTTGCGCGGATCGTGATGCCGCAGAGCATGGTGCGCTTAAGCGCGGGCCGCGAGAGCATGAGCGAGAGCTGTCAGGCGCTGTGCTTCATGGCGGGCGCGAACAGCATCTTCACCGGCGACAAACTCCTCACCGCGCCGAATGCGGGCGACGACAAGGACGCGGCGATGCTGGCGAAACTGGGCATCCGCGCGATGCAGGCCGCGCCGCATGGGCATCTGGAAGAGGCGGCGGAGTGATCCTGCTGTTCATGGCTGCAGCCGTGTCTGCTCCTGATTGCAATAATGCGATGACTCAACTTGATATGAACGTTTGCGCAGGACGAAGGTTTGCGGCCGCAGACGCAGAAATGAACCGGCAATGGAAGGTGACCGCTGCCGCCATGAAGGATCGGGATCGCAATTTGGACCGACGCCATGACAAACGTTCCGGCTATTTCGAGGCGCTGTTGAAAGCTCAGCGTGCGTGGCTCGCCTATCGGGACGCGCATTGTATCAGCGAGGGCTATGGCGCGCGGGGTGGTTCGATGGAGCCGATGCTGGTCAGCGGATGCAAGGCAAAATTGACGACCGACCGTACCGGGCAACTGCGTGAACTGGTTGAAACCAGATGAAACAAAACTGAAGAAGACGGGTAAGATATAATGCCAATAACCAAAATCCTCGTCGCCAATCGTGGCGAAATTGCATGTCGCGTGATGCGAACCGCGAAGAAGATGGGTATCGCCACGGTGGCGGTCTATTCCGATGCGGACAGCCGCGCGCCGCATGTGCTGATGGCCGATGAGGCGGTGCATATCGGCCCGCCGCCCGCTGCGCAGTCTTATCTGATCGCGGACAAGATCATCGCGGCGTGCAAGGCGACCGGGGCGGATGCGGTGCATCCCGGCTATGGTTTCCTTTCCGAACGCGAGAGCTTCCGCAAGGCGCTCGATGCGGAAGGCATCATCTTTGTGGGGCCTCCAGCAAACGCCATTGCGGCGATGGGCGACAAGATCGAGAGCAAGAAGCTCGCGCTGGAAGCGGGCGTCAATGTCGTGCCGGGTTTTGTGGGCGAGATCGACGATACCGACCATGCCGTGCGCATCGCCAACGACATCGGCTATCCGGTGATGATGAAGGCGTCGGCGGGCGGCGGCGGCAAGGGCATGCGCCTCGCCTATAGCGAGCAGGACGTGCGCGAGGGCTTCGAGGCCACCAAAAGAGAAGGTCTGGCGAGCTTTGGTGACGACCGCGTGTTCATCGAGAAGTTCATCGAAAGCCCGCGCCATATCGAAATACAGGTGCTGGGCGATCAGCATGGGAATATCGTGTATCTCAACGAGCGCGAATGCTCGATCCAGCGCCGCCATCAAAAGGTCGTCGAGGAAGCGCCGTCGCCCTTCGTCACGCCCAAGATGCGCAAGGCAATGGGCGAGCAGTGCGTCGCTCTGGCGCGCGCGGTCGGCTATTTCAGCGCGGGCACGGTCGAACTGATCGTGTCGGGCGCGGATACGACCGGCGAGGGATTTTACTTCCTTGAAATGAACACCCGCTTGCAGGTGGAGCACCCCGTCACCGAGCAGATTACCGGCGTCGATCTCGTCGAGCAGATGATCCGCGTGGCGAATGGCGAGAAGCTCTCCTTCGGCCAAGACGATATCGGCATCAATGGCTGGTCGATCGAGAACCGCGTCTATGCCGAAGATCCCTATCGCGGATTCCTGCCCTCGACCGGGCGGCTTATCCGCTATAACCCGCCCGAAACCGGGGATGGTGTGCGCGTCGACGATGGCGTGGCCGAGGGCGGCGAAGTGTCGATGTTCTACGATCCGATGATCGCCAAGCTCATCACGTATGCGCCCACGCGCTTGGAGGCGATCGACAAGCAGATCGACGCGCTCGACCGCTTTGAGATCGAGGGGCTGGGCCATAATATCGATTTCGTCTCAGCGATCATGCAGCATGAACGCTTCCGCAGCGGGAATATCACGACGGGCTTCATCGCCGAGGAATATCCTGACGGCTTCCACGGTGCGCCTGCTTCGCCCGAGTTGCTGCGCCGTCTTGCCGCCATCGCCGCCTTTGCGGGCATGGCGATGGCTGACCGGGCGCGCCGCATGGATGGCCAGCTTGGGCGTCGGCTTGGGCCGCCAACGGACTGGCAGGTGCGGATCGCGAAGGTCGATCACAGTGTTTCGATTCGCGGCGATGATGTGACCGTCGATGGCGAAGCGCTGGATATGGCGCTCGAATATACGCCGGGCGACCGCCTCATCGATGCGGAGTTCGGAGAAGAAGCGCTTTCGGTCCGCATCGCGCCGGTTCCCGGCGGATTCAGACTGACCTGTCATGGCGCGAGCCATGTCGTTCGCGTGCTGCCCGCGCATATCGCGCCTTATGCAGAGCATATGATCGAGAAGGTGCCGCCCGATCTTTCCAAATATCTCATCTGCCCGATGCCGGGCCTGCTCGTTTCCCTCCATGTCGGCGCGGGAGACAAGGTGGAGGCGGGGCAGCCGCTTGCCGTCATCGAGGCGATGAAGATGGAGAATATATTGCGTGCGGAAAAGACGGGCGTGGTGAAAGCGGTCAATGCCGCCGCCGGAGACAGTCTCGCCGTCGATGCGGTCATATTGGAACTGGAGTGATTGCGCGCCGGATGAGAATGTCCGGCGACCCGGAAACAATCGCGAAATAATCCGATACATAGCGCACAGATATTGCAAGCTCGCGTCTGTGCGCTATTGCTCTCCATAATAAATTACGCTATTGCTCTCCATAATAAATTACAATGCGTGGGGAGAGAGTGTGGCTGAACGGGCGGAGAGCGATTCGGACATTCGACTGGTGATAGGCGCTTCGTCGGCGGGCACCGTGTTCGAATGGTATGATTTTTTCATTTATGCCACGCTCGCCGGTTTTATCGGCAAGAGCTTCTTCCCGTCGGGCAGCGAAACCTTGGAAATGCTGCTGGTGTGGGCGGGCTTTGCGGTCGGTTTCGGGTTCAGGCCGCTGGGCGCCATATTGTTCGGTTATCTGGGCGACAAGCTTGGCCGCAAATATACGTTCCTCGTCACCGTTACATTGATGGGCGTTGCGACCGCTGGCGTCGGGCTCATCCCGTCGGCTGATACGATCGGCTATGCCGCGCCGATCCTCGTGCTGTTGCTGCGCATTTGTCAGGGCCTGGCGCTGGGCGGCGAATATGGCGGCGCGGCGATTTATGTCAGCGAACATGCCCCCAAGGGACGCCGCGGCTTTTATACCAGTTTCATTCAGGCGAGCGTGATTGGCGGTTTCGTCCTCAGCCTGATCGTCGTGCTGCTCTGCAAGGCGTTGATCCCGGCGGACATATGGGGCGACTGGGGTTGGCGCATTCCGTTCTTGCTCTCGCTGCTGCTGCTGGCGCTGTCGCTGTGGATGCGTCTCAAGCTGTCCGAAAGCCCAGTGTTCAAGGCGATGAAGGAAAAGGGCGAACTTGCTGGAAACCCGTTCGTCGAAAGTTTCACCTATCCCGGCAACAAGAAGCGCATTTTCATTGCGTTGTTCGGCATCGCGGCGGGTCTGACAGTGATATGGTACACCGCCATGTTCAGCGGCCTGAGCCTGCTCAAGGGGCCGTTGCAGGTCGATGAGACATGGGCCGAGATCGTTGTCGGCATCGCGGCGGCGGTGGGCATGGTGTTCTTCGTGATCTTCGGCGCGCTGTCAGACCGGATCGGCCGCAAGAAGCCGATCATCGCCGGTTATGTGCTGACTTTGGCTCTGCTGTTTCCGCTGTTCTGGATGATCGGTGACACTGCCAATCCGGGGCGGGCGACGGCGGAAAAAGAGGCACCCATCGTCGTTGTTGCTAATCAATGCGATTTCGATCCTTTCCTGTCGGAACAGCAAACATCCTGCGGTCAGGCGCTTGGCGAACTGACCCGGCTTGGCGTGCGCTATGAGCGGCAACAGACTGACGCCTCCAGTGCGCCGGTAATGCAGATTGGCGGGCGTGAAATGACTATCGGCGATGCCGCGGCGATCCAGCCCGCGCTGGAAGCGGCGGGATATGATTTTTCAAAGCAGCATCCGCCCGTGTCCAGCGCCCTGACAATCATCGGCGCACTATTGGTCCTGTCGGCCTTGTCGGGCGCGACCTATGGGCCGGTTGCGGCGCTGCTTGCCGAATATTTCCCGCCGCGCATCCGCTATTCGTCGATGTCGATCCCCTATCATTTCGGAACCGGCTATTTCGGCGGCTTCCTGCCTTTTGTCAGCCAGTATATTGCGGCGCGCTCGGGCGATGTATATGCGGGGCTATGGTACACATTCGGGGTGGTGCTCGTGGCGCTGCTTGTCTGTATGTGGGGGCTCGAGGAAACGAGAGATAAAGACTGGCCCATGGTGTGAGGGGCCGGTTCAGGCGATGTGGGGGCGTGAACAGCTAGTGGTCATGGATTATCAATCGCCGCTAAGGTTGCGGCTGGACAGCGCCGCACTGGCCTCCAACTACCTCTGGCTCAAGGACAAAAGCGGCAGCGCGGCCTGTGGCGCGGCGATCAAGGCCAATGGCTATGGGCTGGGCGCGGAGGGCGTTGCCGCCAAATTGATGGCGCAGGGATGCCGCGATTTCTTCGTTGCGACATGGGAAGAAGCGCAGCATGTCGAGCCGCATCTGGACGAGGGCGTGTCGCTGAGCGTCTTTCATGGCGTGCGTCCGGAGGATATGGATATCGCGCTCGCGTCGCGCGCGCGGCCCGTGCTCAACAGCGCGGCGCAGATTGCGCGCTGGAAGGCGGCAAATGGCGGCCCTTGCGACGTGATGATCGATACCGGCATGAACCGGCTCGGCTTGTCGCTCGATGAGCTGGACATGAGCCTGTTCGATGGCCTTGAGATCGATACGCTGATGAGCCATCTGGTCGCGGCCGACGAGGATCATCACCATCTGAACGACATCCAGCTGATGCTGTTTCGGGATATCTCCAAGAAGATACCGGCCAGGCGCTACAGCCTCGCCAACAGTGCGGGTGTCTGTCGCGGGCCGGATTTCTGCTTCGATCTGACGCGGCCGGGCATCGCGCTTTATGGTGGTGCGCCGCACCCGGATTGCGAACTGGGCATTGCGCCGGTCGTGACGCCGCAGGCCGAGATACTCCAGCGCCGCACCGTGCGCGGCGGCGAAACCGTCGGCTACGGCGCGACTTTCACCGCCGACCGGACGATGGAAACCGCGACGCTCAATATCGGCTATGCGGATGGCTATGCGCGCATATTTTCCGGGTCCGGCGCTGCGATGAAGGATGGCGCGCGCCTGCCGGTCATCGGCCGCGTGTCGATGGATCTGGTGACGATCGACGTGATGAACTGCCCGGAGCTGAAAGAGGGCGATTGGGTCGATATCGATTATGACCTCAGCTACACCGCGCTGGTTTCGGGCCTGTCGGAATATGAGCTGCTGACGCGGCTGGGGCCGCGTTTCGAGCGCTATTGGGTATAGAGCAGATGGTTGGCTCGTGAAACGAGGGGCGTCAGGCGCAGCCTGCTTCCTTTCGCTTCATCAGCGCCTCGATCTCCGAGAAAATCTGGCCGCCGCCGAAAGGCTTGCGCAATTTTGCGCAGCCAGTGAAGCGATCCGTCTCCTCGATCACTTCATAGCCGGAGCAGAATAATATCGGGACTCCCCTGTCATGCAGGGTCTCGGCCAGTTCGAAAACCGATGCGCCACGAATATTGATGTCGAGTATCGCCGCATCCGGCGAGTCGTTTTCTTCCAGCAGGACGTCGGCCTCCTCCAGAGAACCGGCAGGGCCGAGGATGGACCAACCGAAATTTTCCATGAGCTGGGCCATTTGCATCGCAATCAGAAACTCGTCATCGAGCACGAAAATGGTGCGGTTTCTGCCTTTCGGGCGGGTGCCGGGGAAGAAGGAGCCCTGTTTCCGGCCCCGCACCGGCGTATGAGAGGCGCGCCGCTGCGTTTCCGTTTCGATAATGGCGGTCATGTCCATATCTTTCTGTCCCTTCCTGTTTTCCGTGTGTCGGAACGAGGGTGCAAGCTGGCCCGCGGACTCGGCCTGCGCCGACATCTCTCCAATTATAGTATCATTATAGCGGGGTCTCGTTCGGCATGGGTGCGCCGATTGCCCCGATTTCCCTCATATTGCAGTCATTTGGCGGTTGGATGACAGGACAGGTCTATATCGTCCGACCGTGCCATCCGGCCTGAAATCACTTTAGATCTTGATGCAGCGCTTGGAAAATTCGCTCCATACGCCAACGCGACGCGCGAAAACCGGAAAGGTCATCGCTGCTCGCCACAGAGAGTATATCTCCGCTCTTTAAGCAAATGCAACATGAAGAATGTTAATGCGACGGTTAGCCTTCCGGGCCGGTTGATCTGAGTAAATCAGCTCAACCGATCCGGGTTTTATTTTGCCGCGATAGCCGGGTCAGCGAGTGGACCAGTCGCTTCAAAATCGCTCTATGCGCGCTCAATGCACATGGCGATGCCCATGCCGCCGCCGATGCACAGCGTTACGAGACCTTTCTTCGCATCGCGCTTGCCCATTTCATAGAGCAGGGTGGTGAGCACGCGCGCGCCCGAAGCGCCGATCGGGTGGCCGATGGCGATGGCGCCGCCATTGACGTTCACCTTTTCCGCATCCCAGCCCAGCTCCTTGCCGACCGAAAGCGCCTGTGCGGCAAAAGCCTCGTTCGCTTCGATCAGATCGAGATCGCCGATGCTCCAGCCCGCTTTCTCCAGCGCCTTGCGGCTGGCGGGAGCCGGGCCGATGCCCATGATCGAGGGATCGACGCCGCAGGTGGCCCAGCTGGCGATACGGCCCAACACAGTCGCGCCGCGCTTCGTTGCCTCTTCCTCGCTCATCAGCACCAGCGCGGCCGCGCCGTCATTGATACCGCTGGCGTTGGCGGCGGTTACCGAGCCGTCCTTCTTGAACGCGGGCTTGAGGCCCTGCATCGCCTCGATGGTCGCGCCCGCGCGGATATATTCGTCCTGATCGACCACAATGTCGCCCTTGCGACCCTTGATCGTTACCGGCACGATCTCGTCGGCGAAGCGGCCCGATGCGCGCGCGGCCTCCGCCTTGTTCTGGCTGGCCACGGAAAATTTGTCCTGATCCTCGCGCGTTACCTGATATTTCTCGGCGAGATTTTCGGCGGTGATGCCCATATGATAGGCGTTGAAGGCGTCGGTCAGGCCATCGACGATCATCGTATCGACCAGCGAGGCATTGCCCATCTTGATGCCGCCGCGCAGATTTTGCGCATGCATCGACATCGACATATTTTCCTGTCCGCCCGCGATCATGATGCGCGCATCGCCGGTCTCGATTGCCTGTGCGGCAAGCGCGACGGCGCGCAGGCCCGATCCGCAGACCTGATTGACGGTGAAAGCGGTGCGGTCCACCGGAATGCCGGCGTTGACGGCGGCCTGACGCGCGGGATTCTGGCCCTGACCCGCGGTAAGCACCTGCCCCAATATCACTTCGTCGATGTCTTCCGGGGACAGGCCGGCTTGGGCGAGCGCGGCCTCGATGGCGATGCGGCCGAGTTCATGGGCTGGCGTGTTCGCATAGGCGCCCAGAAAGCTGCCGACGGGGGTACGCTTGGCGGCGGTGATGACGATGTTGGTCATGTGAACTCCTGAGATATGTGCAGTATCGGAGGGGGAATGGCGGCGCCTTACCATCATCCTCCATGATTCGACAGCCATTGCGACAGCCTTCCCCAAATTTGTCCCGGTGCCTTTGCGCTGACGATCATGCCGACATGGCCAAGCGCGCTGTCATGCCGGTCTTGCAGGGGCGGGGCGGCGGCGGCGGGAACGATCCGGTCGGTCGTCGAACGGATCGAAAATGTCGGACAGGCGAGCGCGTGCGGAGCGACGATTTCCTTGCCGACGGTCCATTGGCCGGTTCCGCTCAGATTGCCTTCGTATAACCCTTCGAACAGATCGCGCGCGGCGGCAAAGGTCAGCGGCGCGCCCTGATTGGCCCAATCCTCCACCGCGATGAAGGCCTGTTCCGCATCGCTGCCTTCCTCGCTATCGGCGAAGGCGGCATATTTGCGAATGGTGCGCTGCGGATCGAGCGCCCAGAAGCCGCTTTGAAGCACCTCCATCGGCACATAGCCAAGCTTTTCGCACAGCGGCTTCGCTTCGCGCCACAGATTTGCGATGAGGGCGCGATTGTCCGTGGGATATTGGTCGAAATCCCAGGGCGACGCGATCGTTGCCACGCCAACCGTCTGGCGCAGCAATTGCGCCGCCGCCAGCGCGAGGGTGCCGCCAAGGCAATAGCCGACGAGGAGAGGCGGACGGCCTGTCTCCCGAAGCAAGGGCAGCAAGCGTTGTTCGACATGATCGGCAAGGCTGAGAGAGGCATCTTCGGCGGCGGGATGGCCCCAATCGACGAGCCATGGATCATGTCCCTGATCCGCCAGATAGCGCATCAGCGACATGCGGCGCGACAGATCGAGAATATGCGGCGGGTTGACGAGCGATGGCACCAGAACGACCGGCGCAGCATGATTTTTTTTGCGCTCCTCGAAGTGCAGCAATTTTGCCGTGCCGGATGTCGCGCGGACCATTGAGTCCCGGTTGGCTTCGGGGCGTGGCGCGTGCTGATATTTCCGCAATCCTATCAGCGCTTTCCGTCTCAAAACGGGATCGGAATCGCTTTCCCGCCATAAATGCGCAAGAAATAGCGGCAAGGGGCGCGGTCCGTGTTGCGGTGCGGAATGAATTGATGTTATCCTTTCGCCGCAGTCTTCAGGAGCGGGGTTCAGCATGGCACATAAAAAGGGCGCAGATGATTCGTCACCGGTCATCATCAAGAAATACGCCAATCGGCGTCTCTATAACACCGAAACGTCGAGCTATATCACGCTGGAGCTGCTGTCGCAGATGACGCGCGAAGGGCGGGAGTTCCTTGTCGTGGACGCCAAGACCAACGAAGACATCACCCATAATGTGCTCACGCAAATCATCATGGAAGAAGAACAGCGCGGCCAGAACATGCTGCCCGTCACCTTCCTGCGCCAGTTGATTTCGATGTATGGCGACTCGATGCAATCGATGGTGCCGCAATATCTCGAAGCATCGATGGATGCGTTCCGCACCAACCAGCAGAAGTTTCAGGAAGCGATGCAGGGTGCGTTCACATCCGGCCCGTTCGCCGAAATCGCCAAGCGCAACATGCAGATGTTCGAGGCGGCGACCAGCGCTTTCACTCCGGCTGCCGTGACCAGCCCGGCTCAGGATGCATCCGACGACAGCGACAAGGACGATGAGATCGCGCAGTTGAAGGCGCAGCTCAAGGCGTTGAACGCGAAGATCGACAAGCTGAGCTGACCGGCTGCTGCGCTTTCCGGCTTGATCCTCTCGACTTGCGTATGCACCTTGCTTAAGGGGCAGGGCAGACAATGCCCGTAATCGTCAGGAATCTTAGTCAGTGAAACATGCGCTTCCCGTCACCCGCGAACAGGATTTCGCCGCCTGGTATCAGGCGGTCATCAGCGAGGCCGACCTTGCCGAGGAATCCGGCGTGCGCGGCTGCATGGTCATTCGCCCATGGGGCTATGGCATATGGGAGCGCATCCAGAAGCTGATGGACGCGCGCATCAAGGCGGCGGGCGTGGAAAATTGCTATTTTCCGCTGTTCATCCCGCTTTCCTTCTTCGAGAAGGAGGCCGATCATGTCGATGGTTTCGCCAAGGAAATGGCGGTCGTCACCCATCATCGCCTGATTGGCGATGGCAAGGGCAGACTGATCCCCGACCCGGAAGCGAAGCTGGAAGAGCCATTGGTCGTGCGGCCGACATCGGAAACCGTGATCGGTCAGGCGATGAGCCGCTGGGTGCAGAGCTGGCGCGACCTGCCATTGCTCGTCAATCAATGGGCCAATGTCGTGCGCTGGGAAATGCGCACGCGGATGTTCCTGCGCACCAGCGAGTTTTTATGGCAGGAAGGGCATACCGCCCATGCGACCCGCGACGATGCGATGGTCGAGACGCTGCGCGCGCTCGAAATGTATCGGGACTTCGCCGAAAGTGAACTGGCGATGCCGGTGGTGGCGGGCGAGAAGCCGGAGAATGAGCGTTTTCCCGGCGCGGTGGCGACCTACAGCATCGAGGCGATGATGCAGGACGGCAAGGCGCTTCAGGCCGGCACCTCGCATTATCTCGGCACCGGCTTTGCCGAAGCGGCGGGCATTAAATATCAGGATCAGGAAGGCGCGCAGCAGCTTTGCCACACGACGAGCTGGGGCACGTCCACGCGGATGATCGGCGGCGTCATCATGGTGCATGGCGATGATGATGGCTTGCGCTGCCCGCCGACAATCGCGCCGCATCAGGTGATTATCGTGCCGATGCTGCGCGACAATGACGAGGACGCGGCGGTGATCGCTTATTGCGAGGAGCTGGCGCAGGCGCTCGGAGCCATCGATGTGTTCCGCGAGCCATTGCGCGTGCTGTTCGACAAAAAGCCGACCAAGGCCGCGACAAAGCGCTGGGGCTGGGTGAAAAAGGGCGCACCGGTCATCATCGAGGTGGGCGGGCGCGATGTTGCGGGCGGCAATGTGTCGGTGCTGCGCCGTGACAGGCTCTATACCGATGCGGGCAAGCTCGACAGCGCGATAGTGGCGAAGGACGCGTTCGTTGCCGGGGCGGCGGCGATGCTGGTTGATATCCAGAAGAATTTGCACAGCGAGGCGAAGGCGCGTCTGGAGAGCAATATCCGCCGCGACGTTGCCAACAAGGCCGCCTTGGCCAACGCGTTCGAGGGCGACAAACCCGGCTGGGTCGAGGTCGAATGGGCCAAGCCCACGGGCGAGGCGCTCGATAAGGTGGTGGAATGGCTCAAGGGCTATAAGCTCACGCTGCGCAATGTCCCGATCGACGCGGCGGCTCCAACCGGCGCCTGCATCTTCACCGGCGCGCCGGCCGTCGAGCGCGTATTGGTCGGCCGCAGTTATTGAACGCGGCACTCGCCCTGCTGCTGGCTCTGGGCCTCGGCCTGCTGATCGGGCTGGAGCGGGGATGGCGGCAGCGCGACGAACATGATGGCGGGCGCATAGCGGGCATTCGCACCTTTGCGTTGCTGGGGCTGGGCGGCGGCCTGTGCGGACTGGCCGCAACGGCGCTTTCGATATGGCTGGCGGTGGTCGGCATGGCTGGGATGGCGGTTGCCGTGATGCTGGCGCATCGGGTGCGTCTGGCCGAGCCGGACGATAATGTTTCCGCCACCAATGCGATTGTCGGCATCATCACTGCGCTGCTGGGCTTGCTCGCCACTACCGGTTTCGCCCGCGAAGCCATGATTTCTGCCGGAGCGATTACGCTGCTGCTGTCGATGCGCGAACAGCTCCATGGCTGGCTCAGGACGCTCAGCGAAAAGGACATTCATGCTGTTGCCCAATATGGGGCGATTACGCTGGTGATGCTGCCCTTACTGCCGAACGAAGCGATGGGGCCTTATGATGCGCTCAATCCACGCATGCTCTGGCTGGTTGTCGTGTTCGTGACCGGATTGTCCTTCGCGGGCTATTGGGCGAGCAAGCGCTTCGGGCAGGCGCGCGGCACCATATTGGCCGCAGCGATTGGCGCAACATACAGCTCGACGGCGGTTACGCTGGAACTGTCGCGGCGGTTGCGCGCGCCCGATGCCGATCACGCGGCGCTCAATGCTGCAATAGCAGCCGCAACTGCTATGATGCCGCTGCGCGTGCTGGTGCTTTGTGCGGTCATTCTCCCATCCGCATTGGGGTATTTTGCTCTGGGCATCGGGGCAGGGGTGATATTCGCGGCGCTTTACGCCGTCATCGCCACCGTTCGCGCGGGCAGGCAGGAAGGTGGTGGCGCCGCAATGCCGACGCGGAACCCCTTTGACCTGTGGCCCGCCATTGGCTTTGCCGCGATGGTGGCGGCGTTGATTATTCTGGCGCGCTGGACGATCGAGTATTTCGGCGAGCAGGGGGCGACCGTTATCATCGGCTTGACTGGATTATATGATGTCGATGCCGCTCTCATTGCCGCCGCCAATATGCCCGATGCTGCGGTGAAACCGCAATATATGGGCTTGATCCTGTCCTTGCCGATATTGGCCAATAGTTTGGTCAAGGCCGTGTTGGTGCTTATAGTGGGCGGATGGCGTGCGGGCCGTGTTGCGGCGTTACCGCTGCTTGGCAGTTCGGCGCTAATAGGGGGCAGTATGCTCCTGCTTGCCGGAGCGACCTGAGCTTTTGCTGGCAAATTGGGGGTGAGCAGGGTAGCGAGACTTATGGCCAAACCTTCGCTTCCCGGCATGCCGACGCGGCAGCAGATCATGGAATATATCGAAACCAGCGGCCAGCCCGCGGGCAAGCGCGAAATCGCCAAGGCGTTCGGGCTGCACGGGCAGGAGAAGATTCTGCTCAAGGCGCTGCTGAAAGACATGGCGGATGAAGGCCTGATCGATATCGGGCCGGGCCGGGCGTTTCACAAAATGGGCGGGGTGCCGCGAGTGACCGTGCTGCGTATCATAGAGATTGACGGCAGCCAGCCCATTGCCGTGCCCGAGCGATGGGAAGCGGAAGGGATGCCGCCGCCGCGCCTGCGCGTGGTCGAACGCGGGCGGAAATCCGGAGCGCTCGGGATCGGCGATCGCATCCTCGCGCGCACCGAGGATGCGGGCAAGGGCATGATCGCGCATCCGATGAAGAAGCTCAGCAAGGCAGAGGAGCAGCTTCTGGGCATCGTCGAAAAGGACGAGAACGGCAAGTTCTGGCTCAAGCCCGTCGACAAGCGCATCCGCAACAGCACGCCGATTTCCGATATGGGCGCCGCTGCGCCTGGCGATCTGGTGCTGTGCGAGGCGAGCGGGCGTCCGCCGCGCATCACCGCGCGCGTGGCCATGGTGCTGGGCGATCCGTTCGCGCCCAAGAGCTTCAGCCTGATCGCCATCCACAAATATGGCATCCCGCATGTCTTCCCCGAGAGCGCGGAAGAAGAAGCGCGCGCGGTTTCCGCCTTGCCGCTGCATGAGGACAAGCGCGAAGATCTGCGGCATCTGCCCATCGTCGCCATCGATCCGGTGGATGCGCGCGATTTCGACGATGCGGTGTGGGCGGCGGCGGACGAAGATGCGGCCAACCCCGGCGGTTTTCATGCCATCGTCGCCATTGCCGACGTCAGCTATTATGTCCGCCCCGGCTCCGCGCTCGACCGCGAGGCGCGCAAGCGCGGCAACAGCGTTTATTTCCCCGATCTCGTCGTGCCGATGCTGCCGCATGCGCTGTCATCCGACAAATGCTCGCTGAAGGCGGGCGAGGACCGGGCGGCGATGGCCTGCCACATGACTTTCGATGCGCGCGGCAGGATGAAGAGCTGGCGCTTTTCCCGCGCGATCATCCGTGTCGCGGCGAACATCCCCTATGAGGATGCACAGGCGGCGATTGATCAAAATAAACCCCTCCCCTTCAGGGGAGGGGAGAGGTTTATTGGAAGCAGCGCTCAAGCCGCTATGGGCTTGCTGGCATGCGCTGGCCAAGGCGCGGGACAGCCGCAATCCGCTGGAGCTGGACCTGCCCGAACGGCGCGTGGTGCTCGATGAAGCGGGCACGATCGTCAGCGTCGCGGTGCGCGAGCGGCTCGATGCGCACCGGCTGATCGAGGATTATATGATCGCCGCCAATGTCGCGGCGGCAAAAGCGCTCGAAAGCCGCAAGGCGCCGGTCATGTATCGCGTGCACGAGCCGCCTTCGCGCGAGAAGCTGGTGGCGCTGAAGGAATATCTGGCGACCTACGACATCCCGCTGGCGCTGGGGCAGGTGATCGTGCCCGGCACCTTCAACCGGCTGATCGCCAAAATCGAGGGGCATGAAGCGCGACCCATCATCATGGAGCAGATCTTGCGCAGCCAGATGCAGGCCATTTACAGCCCGCAAAATGCCGGGCATTTCGGGCTGGCGCTGGGCAGCTATGCGCATTTCACCTCGCCGATCCGCCGCTATTCCGACCTGCTGGTGCATCGTTCGCTGGTGGGCGCATTCGATCTCGAAATGCCCGCGCCCAAAGGAAGGGATTTACCGCCGCTCACGAGCCTCAGCCAGGAGGATTTTCAGCACATGGCCAAGGTCGGCGATCTTATCAGTCGCCATGAGCGCCGCGCGATGGAGGCCGAGCGCGAGACGGTGGATCGCTATGTCGCGGCCTATCTGGCCGAGCATGTCGGGCAGGTGATGATGACGCGCATCACCGGGGTGCAGAGTTTCGGCTTTTTTGCGACGGTCGACGGACTGGGCGGCGACGGGCTGGTGCCGGTGTCGACATTGGGCGCGGAGCGGTTCCGCTATGATGAAACCCACCGCGCGCTCGAAGGCGAACAGAGCGGCGACCGCTATCATGTCGGACAGATGATCGAGCTGCGGCTGGTGGAGGCGGACCCGATTGGCGGGTCACTGCGCTTCGAAATTCCCGAAGGCGCGACACATATGCCGATGCGCGGTGGTGGTGCCGACAGGGGGAAGGGCCGCCCCCGCCCGATCCAGCGGCGCGGCCGCCCCGCCAATATCCGCCATACGAGCAGCAAGCGCGGGCCAGTGAAACGGCGATAGTTTCGGAAACGGAACGGCGGTTGTGGGGCGGGGAGCGATCGTAACCCTTTACTGTCATCCCCGTGGAAACGGGGATCCAGAGTCTCACAACATTAAGTCTGGGTCACTGGATTCCCGCTTTTGCGGGAATGACTGCGGTTGGTTCATGCACCGTCATTCCCATACGCGGCGTTTCTAGCTCAGCCGGTCGATCTCGTCCTTGCTCAGCCCTCCCGGAATAATCATGATCGGGCAACGCAATTTGCTGGATTCCGAATTGATGAAATGGCTGATGAGCGGGCCGGGCGCGCCATGGGCCGCTGCGCCGAGTACCAGCGCGGCGATGCTGCTTTCTTCCTCCAGCATCTTGCGAATGGTCGGAGCCGGTTCGCCCGTCTTGACGGTAATCACCGGGCGCACGCCCAGTTCCTGCATCATCGTTCCGGCCGAGCCCATCACCATGGCTTCGGCGCGCTGCCGCGCTTCTTCCTCCATCGTCGCCTGCACGCCGCCCCACTGAACGAACTCGGGCGGGGGCACGATAGCAAGAATATGCACATTGCCCCCGGTCTTGCCGGCGCGCCGGGCGGCAAAACGCAATGCGATCTCCGCCTCGGGACTCTCATCAAATATAACCAAATAGGTTCTCATTTGCACATCCCTCTGTTAAAATGTGCCAAATATGCATTTTTTCGCCGAATTTCGCCTGGTCAGGCTTGACCCTGCCGCGAAAGACGACGAACTATGCGCCTCACCTTAAACTGCTCCAGAGAAGGGCGCCAGACCCCATGCCGATAGAAATCAAGATGCCCGCGCTTTCTCCCACCATGGAGGAAGGCACCCTCGCCAAATGGCTCGTCAAACAGGGGGACAGCGTCAGCTCCGGCGATTTGCTCGCCGAAATCGAAACCGACAAGGCGACGATGGAGTTCGAGGCGATCGACGAGGGCACCATATCCGAGATATTGGTGCCGGAGGGCACGGAGGGCGTGAAGGTCGGCACGGTGATCTGCGTGATGACCGGCGAGGACGAAGAGGCTTCGAGCGCGAAGCCCGCTGCCGCGCCCGCTCCAGACTCCGCGCCTGCCGAACCCGCGCCTGCACCTGCGCCCGCTCCTGCAAAGGCTGCTTCCGCGCCTGCGCCCGCTTCGGTTTCCGCACCGGCTCCCGCCGCCCGCACGCCCGCCAAACCGGACGACCGCATCAAGGTGTCGCCGATCGCGCGGCGCATCGCCGACGCGCATGGCCTCGACCTTGCGACGGTGACGGGCACAGGCCCCAATGGGCGCATTGTGAAGGCCGACGTCGAGGCCGCCACCGCTGGCACCGCTCCCGCCAGTGCGCAGAAAGCGGCTGCCGCTACCCCCGCACCGCAGGCTGCGCCCGCACCGGTTGAGGCGCAGGATTTCGGCATACCGCATGAGGTCGTCAAGCTGTCGAACATGCGCAAGACCATCGCGCGCCGCCTGACCGAGAGCAAGCAGACGGTGCCGCATATCTATCTGACGGTGGATGTGCGCCTCGATGCGTTGCTGAAATTGCGCACCGAACTCAATGCGTCGCTGGAAAGCCGGGGCGTCAAGCTGTCGGTCAACGACATGCTCATCAAGGCGCTGGCGCAGGCGTTGATGACCGTGCCGGAATGCAATGTGCAGTTCGCGGGCGATCAGATGCTGAAATTCAGCCGCGCCGATATTTCGGTGGCGGTGTCGATCCCCTCCGGCCTCATCACGCCGATCATCACCGACGCATCGGCCAAGAGCATTTCGGCGATTTCCAACGAGATGAAGGATCTCGGCGCGCGCGCGAAGGACGGCAAGCTGCAACCGCATGAATATCAGGGCGGCACGGCCAGCATATCCAATATGGGCATGATGGGCATCAAGCAGTTCGACGCGGTCATCAACCCGCCGCAGGCGATGATCATGGCGATCGGCGCGGGCGAGAAGCGGCCCTTCGTCATCGACGATGCCTTGCAGATCGCCACGGTGATGTCTGCTACCGGCAGCTTCGACCATCGCGCCATCGACGGCGCGGACGGCGCGCGCCTGATGAGCGTCTTCCGCGAGCTGGTGGAGAAGCCGCTGGGCATGCTGGCGTGAGTTCACCGCCAGACACCCAACCCGTGATCCGCGTGACCGCGATGCCGACCGATATCAACCCCTATGGCGGGGTGTTCGGGGGCTGGATCATGAGCCAGATGGCGCTGGGCGCGGCAAGCCTGGCATCGCGTCATTCGAAGGGCCGGGCTATATTGGTGGCCGCGAGCGATTTCGAGTTTCCTGCCGGCATGCTGGTGGGCGAGGAACTCTCCGTGTTTGCGACGCTGGAGAAAGCGGGGCGCACTTCGATGACCTTGTCCGCGCAAGGCTGGCGGCGGGAACGCGACGGCGATGAAACATCGCCGTGCGCGACCGGCCAATTCACATTTGTCGCAGTTGATGAAAACAACAAACCTCGCATGATCCTCCCCGATCAAGGCCCGATCAAGGAAAGTGAATAATGTCTGACAGTTACGACCTCATCGTTCTCGGTTCCGGCCCCGGAGGCTATGTCGCCGCGATCCGTGCGAGCCAGCTTGGCCTCAAGACCGCGATAGTCGAGCGCGAAAATCTGGGCGGCATCTGCCTCAACTGGGGTTGCATCCCGACCAAGGCGCTGCTGCGGTCGGCGGAAATCTTCCATTACATGAACCACGCCAAGGATTACGGCCTCGCCGCCGAGAAGATCAGCGCGGATATCGATGCCGTGGTGAAGCGTTCGCGCGGGGTGGCGAAACAGCTCAATCAGGGCGTCACGCATCTGATGAAGAAGAACAAGATCGCCGTCCACATGGGCGAGGGCAAGCTGGTTGCGAAGGGCAAGCTGGTGGTCACCGACAAGGATGGCAAGACAAGCGAACTGACGGCGAAGCATATCATCATTGCCACGGGTGCGCGGGCGCGCGACCTGCCCTTCGCTCCCGCCGATGGCAAGCGCATCTGGACCTATCGCCACGCGATGACACCGCCCGAAATGCCGACCAAATTGCTGGTTATCGGATCGGGCGCGATCGGCATCGAGTTCGCCAGCTTCTACAATGATATGGGCGCGGAGGTAACGGTCGTCGAGATGATGGACCGGATTGTGCCGGTCGAGGATGCCGATGTTTCCGCCTTCCTCGAAAAGGCGCTCGTCAAGCAGGGCATGACGATCATGACCGGCGCGGGCGTCGAGGAACTTAAGGCGGGCGACAAGGGCGTTTCGGCGAAGATCAAGGGTAAGGATGGCAAGGTTGCGGCCAGCGAATTCAGCCATTGCATCGTCGCGGTCGGCATCGTGCCGAACAGCGAGAATATCGGCCTCGAAACGCTGGGCGTCGAACAGGTCAAGGGCCATATCAAGACGGATGGGCACTGCCGCACCAATGTCGAGGGGCTATGGGCGATCGGCGACATCACCGCGCCGCCATGGCTCGCACACAAGGCCAGCCATGAGGGCGTGATCGCCGCCGAGGCCATTGCGCAGGCGCTGGGCAACAAGGATGTCCACCCGCATGCGATGGACGTGCGCAATATTCCGGGCTGCACCTATTGCCATCCGCAGGTGGCGAGCGTCGGCCTGACCGAAGCCAAGGCGAAGGAAGCGGGCTATGCGGTGAAGGCGGGCACTTTCCCGTTCATCGGCAATGGCAAGGCGATTGCGCTGGGCGAGGCGGAAGGCTTCATCAAGACCGTGTTCGACGAGGCGACCGGCGAGCTCCTGGGCGCGCATATGGTCGGCGCGGAAGTGACCGAGCTGATTCAGGGCTATGCCGTCGGCAAAACGCTTGAAACGACCGAGATCGAGCTGATGAACACGGTGTTTCCGCATCCGACATTAAGCGAGATGATGCACGAGAGCGTGCTGGCGGCCTATGGAAGGGCGCTGCATATCTGATGGAGAGAGGATGTGCGATCTGTCGCACATCCGTCATTGGAAGATAATCGGATTAAAGAAAAAGGGGTGGGAGGCCAATCGGCTTCCCACCCCTTTTGAATGTCTTCGCTTGCGCGAGATTACATCGCGTTGGCGGTGTTCTCAACGGCGTTCGAAGCGTTCTCGACAGCGTTCGAGGCATTCTCGACGGCTTCAGCAGCGTTGTCGACAACGTTCTCGACGACAGCGGCATTGTTGGCTTCTTCAGCCGGCTTCTCACCGCAAGCAGCGAGAGCAAGCAGGGTCGCCGAAGCAAAAACAGCAGCGATCTTTTTCATCTTAGTTAGGCTCCTAAATAGCATGTCCCGCGCATGCAAAACTCTATTTTCACCTACGCGAGCGCTCCGAAATAACGGTTCAGTTAAACAAATCAACATATTTTTGCCCCCCCGCCGATCTGAACGAATCAAGCGTTGGTTGCTTGTCTACTACATCAGTTTTAAATTGGCGCAAGGGTTTACGCGTTCCGCGGCGCAAGCTGTTTGCCATCTTGCGCGCGCTGGGCTAACGGGGCGGCATTCCCTGTTTGACCCTATTAGAGGCGGAGTTTCCCAGTAATGGCCGTGCAATACAGCTTTGTGATGAAGGGGCTTACCAAGACCTTCCCCGGCGCCAACAAGCCCCTGTTCAACAACATCCATCTGCAATTCCTGCCGGGCACGAAGATCGCGATTATCGGCGTCAACGGTGCGGGCAAGTCCACCCTGATGAAGGTGATGGCCGGCATGGATACCGATTTTACAGGAGAGGCCTGGGCGGCCGAGGGCCTGCGCGTCGGCTATCTGGCGCAGGAGCCACAGCTCGACACCAGCAAGACTGTGATGGAAAATGTGAAGGACGGCGTGCGCGGCGTCGCCGATCTTGTCGATCGCTTCAACGAAATCAGCATGATCATGGGCGATCCGCCGGAGGATTGCGATTTCGACGCGCTGATGACCGAAATGGGCGAGTTGCAGGAAAAGATCGACGCGGTCGATGGCTGGACGCTCGACAACCAGCTTGAAATAGCAATGGAAGCATTGCGCTGCCCGCCCGGCGACTGGTCGGTGGAAACCTTGTCGGGCGGCGAAAAGCGCCGCATCGCTTTGTGCCGCCTGCTGCTCGAAAAGCCGGACATATTGCTGCTCGACGAACCGACCAACCATCTCGACGCCGAAAGCGTGCAATGGCTGGAGCAGCATCTCATCAATTATACCGGCAACGTCATCCTCGTGACCCATGACCGCTATTTTCTCGACAATGTCGTGGGCTGGGTGCTGGAGCTCGATCGCGGCCGGGGCATTCCCTATGAGGGCAATTACTCCGCATGGCTCGATGCCAAGGCCAAGCGCATGGAGCTGGAAGAGCGCGAGGATGTAGGCCGTCAGAAGGCGATCAAGGAAGAGCTGGAGTGGATCCGGCAATCCCCCAAGGCGCGCCAGACCAAGAGCAAGGCGCGTATCCGGGCGTTTGACGAACTGGTCGAGAAGCAGGAGAACCGCGCGCCGGGCAAGGCGCAGATCGTCATTCAGACCCCGAAAAGGCTGGGTGGCAAGGTAATCGAGGCCAAGGGGCTGACCAAGGCTTATGGCGACAAATTGCTGTTCGAAGATCTGGAATTTCTGTTGCCGCCCGGTGGTATCGTCGGTGTGATCGGCCCGAACGGCGCAGGTAAATCAACGCTTTTCCGTCTGATTACCGGGCAGGAACAGCCCGATAGCGGCAGCATCGAGGTGGGGGAGACGGTGCAGCTCGGCTATGTCGACCAGAGCCGCGATTCGCTCGATGCCAATCATAATGTGTGGGAGGAAATTTCCGGTGGCCACGACCTGATGACCGTCGGCAAGCATGAAATCCAGACACGCGCTTATGTCGGCGCCTTCAACTTCAAGGGACCGGACCAGCAGAAGAAGGTCGGCCAGCTATCGGGCGGCGAGCGCAACCGCGTTCACCTTGCCAAGATGCTCAAGGAGGGCGGCAATGTCCTCCTGCTCGACGAACCGACCAACGATCTCGACGTCGAAACGCTGCGCGCGCTTGAGGATGCGCTGGAGAATTTCGCGGGCTGCGCCGTGGTTATCTCGCACGATCGCTTCTTCTTGGACAGGCTGGCCACGCACATCCTCGCCTTCGAAGGCGACAGCCATGTCGAATGGTTCGAGGGCAATTTCGAAAGCTATGAGGAAGACAAGCGCCGCAGGCTGGGCGATGCGGCGGACAGGCCGACGAGGCTGGCGTACAAGAAACTGACACGGTAAAGTAGAAAGGCGAACCATGTCCTTCGAGCGCTCGGCCAACATTGCATTGCTTATCGATGCGGACAACGCATCCCCCGATATGCTGGAAGATGTGCTGAGCGTGCTGGCGGAGCTGGGCACCGTCAATGTTCGGCGCGTTTACGGCAATTGGAGCAAGGCCGCGCTCAAGGGGTGGGCGGCGATGACCCACCGGCATGCGCTCGATCCGCAGCAACAGTTCGACATGACCAAGGGCAAGAACGGCACCGACATGAAAATGACCATCGACGCGATGGATTTGCTTCATGGCGGGCAAATTCACGGGTTCGGCCTGATGACGAGCGACAGCGATTTCATGCCGCTCGCCATGCGCATCCGTCAGAACGGAGTGCCGGTTTATGGATTTGGCACGGCGAAGACGCCGGAAGCCTTTCGTCAGGCGTGCACCCGTTTCATTGATGTTGGAGCATTGGCGGCGCGGAGCGAGGATCGTTCGGATGAGGAAAAGCCCGTTGTCGATTCGGCGATGATCGAGCTGCTCGGCGACGCGATAAAGGCATCCAAGCGAGACGAGCGGGGGTTCGCCAACCTCTCCGAGGTCGGTCAGCGCGCGAGTGCGCGGTCATCCTTTGACACACGCAATTATGGTTTCTCTCGTTTGTCCGACCTTGTCCAGACGCTACCCAATTTTGCGACCGAGCGTCGCGACAATATGATGTTCGTCAAGCGAGTAAGCTGACAATCGATACAATGGATTCAATCCTGTAGATTTTTCCGTCCGACATAGTCCGCCAGCACCCGCGAATAGAGTTGGTGCTCGGCGATGAGGGTGCGCGCGGCGAGTGTTTCCGCCGTGTCGTCGGGCAGGATGGCGACCTGCGTCTGGCCCAGCACCGGGCCGTCGTCCAGCTCCGGCGTCACGATATGCACGGAGCATCCGGCATGCGTATCCCCCGCCTCGATGGCGCGTTCATGGGTGTGCAGGCCCTTATATTTGGGCAACAACGAGGGATGGATGTTGAGCATCCGGCCTTGCCAATTGTTCACGAATTCCGGCGAGAGCATCCGCATATAGCCCGCCAGCGCGATATAGTCCGCGCCGCTCTTGCGGATCTCGGCATCGATGATCGCATCAAACTCCGCACGTTTCAGGCCCTTGTGGCTGTGCGCGAAGGTGGCGATGCCCTCGGCGGCCGCGAATTCGAGGCCGGGGGCTTCCGGGTCGTTGGAGGCGACCAGCACCACCTCATAGGGGCAGCTCTCCGCCTTGGCGGCATAGACGAGCGCCGCCATGTTCGATCCGCGCCCGGAAATGAGGACGGCAACGCGGGCCTTAGCCATTACGAAGCTCAACCATCATGCCCGGCTTCCCAGCTTTCACGCGCGCTCCAGCTTTCGACCGATCCGCGCACCGTGCAGCCTTTGGTTCCGGCCTCGATATGGCCGATCCGGTGCACCGTCTCGCCTGTCGCCGCCAGTTCCGCCGAAACCCGCGCGACATCCGCTTCCTCCACCACCAGCACCATGCCGATGCCGCAGTTGAAAGTGCGCGCCATCTCGCCGGGTTCGATATTGCCCTGCGCCTGCAGGAAGGCCATCAGGCGCGGCTGTTCCCAGCTGTCGGCATCGACCACCGCGCGGCAGCCATCGGGCAACACACGCGGAATATTCTCCAGCAATCCGCCGCCGGTGATATGGGCGAGTGCATGAATGTCGCCCTTGCGGATGCTCGGCAGCAATTGCTTCACATAGATGCGTGTGGGCGCCATCAGCGCATCGATCAGCAGCACGTCCTGATCGAAGAGGGCGGGGCGGTCGAGCTTCCACCCCTTGTCGCTCGCCAGACGCCGCACCAGTGAATAGCCATTCGAATGCACCCCCGACGAGGCAAGACCGAGCAGCACGTCTCCGGCTTTCACCTTGCCGCCGGTCAATGCCTCGTCGCGTTCGACCGCGCCGACGCAGAAACCGGCAAGGTCATAATCCCCGTCAGCATACATGCCGGGCATTTCCGCCGTTTCGCCGCCGATCAGAGCGCATCCGGCCTGCATGCACCCTTGCGCGATCCCCGCGATCACCCGCTCGGCAATGCCGCTCTCCAGCTTGCCGGTGGCGAAATAATCGAGGAAGAACAAAGGCTCCGCGCCCTGTACGATCAAGTCGTTGGCGCACATGGCGACAAGATCGATGCCGACCGTATCATGTCGGCCGCTGTCGATGGCGAGTTTCAGCTTGGTGCCCACGCCATCATTGGCGGCGACCAGCAACGGGTCTTTGAACCCGGCGGCTTTCAGGTCGAAAAAACCGCCAAATCCGCCCAGATCGGCATCCGCGCCGGGGCGGCGCGTGGCCTTGGCCAGCGGCGCGATGGCCTTCACCAGCGCATTGCCGGCGGCGATGTTTACGCCCGCCTGTGCATAGCTGTAGGCATGGGGGCTGTCGGGCGAGGAGTCGGTGTCGTTGCTCATGGCCCAAGCGCCTATCGCATTTGCCGATTTTATCAAGCCGCGCGCGCAGGGAATGATGCGAGAATAAATTGCCCGGTTCGCAAATTGCGCGCTTGGATTTCGCGGCGTTTACCGCCAAAAGGACGCCCGTGTTCAAGACTGCCCGCCTTCCCCTGCCATTCTCCATGCCTCATCCGGGCCGCCTGCTGGCGATCCTGCTGGTCGTGGGGCTGGGCCTGCTGGCCGCGTCGCTTGTCGCGCAGATGGAAGGAGAGCGCGGCGTTCCCCCCATCGCCAGCAGCGGCGATTTCGAAGTGGGCGGCATCAACGTCGATGTATATGCCGACACGCCCGAGGCCGCGCGCACCGCCGGATGGCGGCAGGCGCAGCGACTCGCGTGGAAGAAATTATGGGCGAACACCAATGGCGGCGGCGGTGTCGGCCTGTCCGACAGCCAGCTCGATCAGATCGTTTCGGGGATAGAGATCGAGTCGGAACAGATCGGCCCCAAGCGCTATATCGCCACGCTGCGCGTCTTGTTCGACCGCGCCCGCGCCGGGCAGATATTGGGCGTGCGCAGCTCGGCGATGCGTTCTCCCCCGCTGCTCGTCATTCCGATCCTGCGTGAGGGCGGCACATCGACCGTGTTCGAGACGGTGAACGAGTGGCAGAAGGCCTGGGCGCGCTATCGCACCGGAGACAGCGCTATCGATTATGTGCGGACCATTGGCTCCGGCCCGGATGCGCTATTGCTCAATGCCGCGCAATCCGGGCGGCGCGGGCGCTACTGGTGGCGCAATATTCTCGATCAATATGGCGCGGCCGATGTCGTGTTCCCGATCGTGCGGCTGGAACGGCAATGGCCGGGCGGGCCGGTGCTGGGGCGTTTTGCGGCGCGTTATGGTCCCGATAATGACCTGTTGGGCAGCTTCACGTTGCAGGCCGCCAATCCGGCGGGAGTCCCGAAGATGCTGGATGAGGGCATCGAGAAGCTGAACGGCATTTACACTCAGGCGCTGCTCGATGGCCGCTTGCGCCCCGATCCTTCGCTGGTGATCGAGGAGCCGCTCAACGCGAGCGCGCTTGATCTCGGCAATGTGGGCGAAGGGATCGTCGATACGAACGATGTTTCCGCCCTTGCCGTGCCGGGTGTCGCTTCCTATCAAATCCAGTTCGATACGCCCGACGTCGCCTCGGTGAGCCAGAGCGAGGCATTGTTGCGCGGTATAACGGGCGTGAAGTCGGCGGCGACCAGCAGTCTTGCGCTGGGCGGCGTTTCGGTGATGCAGGTAAGCTATGACGGATCGGTCGATGCGCTGAAAGCGGCTCTGGAAGCACGCGGCCTGTCCGTGAGCGCGGCAGGCAACACCCTGCGCATCAGCCGACGCGGGGCTGCGTCGGCGGGCGGCCAATGAGCCAGATCGGTCTGCCCTTCGATTGGGCGGGGCAGGTGAAGGCGGGCCAGTTTCTCCTGTCCGATGCCAATCGCATCGCCGCCGAACATATCGAGCGCTGGCGGCACTGGCCGGTGCCGATCTCGATCCTGTCCGGCCCGTCCCGTTCGGGCAAATCGACATTGGGCCGTCATTTTCTGGCGATATCGGACGGCGTCATGATCGACGAGGCGGACCGGCAGGAAGAACAGGCGCTGTTTCACGCATGGAACATCGCGCGCGACACCCATCGGCCGTTGCTGCTGATCGGCGAACATCCCCCGGAGCTATGGCCCGTGACGCTGCCTGATCTGCGCTCGCGTCTTGCCGCCGCGCCGCATGTGCGCATTGCCGAGCCCGATGACGCGCTGGTGCGCGCGCTGCTCGAAACCGGATTGGCGCAGGCGGGGTCGGCTTATGCGGCGGACCTGCCCGAATGGCTCGCCCGGCGGATCGAGCGCAGCTATCGCGCGGTGGCCGATGTGCTGGATGCGCTCAACCGGCTGTCGCTGGCGTCGGCGCGCAAGATTTCTGTCGCGGCTGCGAAAGAAGCGCTGCAAAAATCGGGCTTTCTGCCTATAGTCGCGGAAGATTCGCCGCTTTCTGCGGCGCGGGAAACGGACAGGAAGAGTTTCGACGATGTCTGAGGCCGATCCGGTCATGCAACTGGCCGAAACCGGGGAACGCTATTTCAACCGGGAGCTGTCCTGGCTGGCTTTCAACCGGCGCGTGCTGGAGGAAGCGACCAACGCGGCGCATCCCTTGCTGGAGCGGCTGCGCTTCCTGTCGATCAGCGGCAACAATCTCGACGAATTTTTCATGGTGCGCGTCGCGGGCCTGAAGGGGCAGCAGCTCGACAATGTCGACATGCGCTCCGCCGACGGCCGGACCCCGATGCAGCAGCTCACGGCGATCGGCATAGAAGCGGATGCCCTGATGCGCGAGCAGCAGACGGTATGGCACGAATTGCACCGCGATCTGGTCGAGGCGGGCGTCGAAGTGGTCGGACCGGGGCCATTGGACGCCGATACCGAAAGCTGGCTACAGGAGCATTTCCTCACGCAGGTGTTCCCGATCCTGACACCGCAGGCGCTCGACCCGGCGCATCCGTTCCCGTTCATTCCCAATCTCGGCCTGTCCTTGTTGTTCGATCTCATCCGCCGGTCGGATGGGGAGAATGTGCGCGAGCTGGTGATGATCCCGTCCTCGCTGCCCCGCTTCGTGCGTATTCCCGGCCACCCGGCGCGTTATATGGCGCTTGAAAGCGTGATCCGGCGGTTCAGCGACACGCTGTTCCCCGGCTATGAGGTGCGCGAAAGCGGCATTTTCCGCGTGATCCGCGACAGCGATATCGAAGTCGAGGAAGAGGCGGAGGATCTCGTCCGCTACTTCCGCAGCGCGATCAAGCGCCGTCGGCGCGGGCGGGTCATCCGGCTGGAGGTCGAGGCGGGTATTCCCGAAGCGGTCGAGAACATGCTCCAGGAAATGCTTCAGGGGCAGGAATCGATGATCGCGGAAATCGGCGGTTTCATTGGCATCGGCGATCTTTCGGCCGTGGTCGACGAAGACCGGCCCGATCTCAAGTTCGAGCCTTTTGCCGCGCGCTTCCCGGAGCGCATCCGCGAATATGGCGGGGACTGCTTCGCCGCGATCCGCGCCAAGGATATCGTCGTTCATCACCCCTATGAAAGCTTCGATGTCGTCGTCGCCTTTCTGAAGCAGGCGGCGGCGGACCCGGATGTCGTCGCCATCAAGCAGACGCTCTATCGCGCGGGCAAGCAATCCGCCGTCATCCGCGCGTTGATCGACGCTGCCGAGGCGGGCAAATCCGTCACCGCCGTCGTCGAGCTGAAAGCCCGGTTCGACGAGGAGCAGAACCTGCTCTGGGCGAGCGCGCTGGAGCGGGCGGGGGTGCAGGTCGTCTATGGCTTCATCGACTGGAAGACCCATGCCAAGATTTCGATGATCGTGCGCCGCGAGGGCGATCAGTTCCGCACCTATTGCCATTTCGGCACCGGCAATTATCACCCGATCACCGCGCGCATCTATACGGATTTGAGCTTCTTCACCGCCGATCCGCGCGTCGGCCGCGATGCTGCTGCCGTGTTCAATTATATCACCGGCTATGTCGAGCCGAAGGGGCTGGAACTGCTCACCATGTCGCCGCACGATCTGCGCCGCCGTTTGTGCGAGCTGATCGACGACGAGATCGCCCATGCCCGCGCCGGTCGTCCCGCCACCATCTGGGCGAAGATGAACAGCCTCGTCGATCCGGCGATCATCGAAAAGCTCTATGCCGCCAGCAATGCCGGGGTCGACATCGACCTTATCATTCGCGGCATATGCTGTCTGCGCCCCGGCGTGCCCGGCATGTCGGAAAATATCCGCGTCAAATCGGTGGTCGGCCGCTTTCTCGAACATAGCCGCATCGCCGTGTTCGGCAATGGCAGGAAGCTGCCCCATAATGGCGCGAAGGTCTATATCAGCTCGGCGGACTGGATGCCGCGCAACTTCGATCGCCGCGTCGAATATATGCTGCCGATAGAAAACCCGACCGTGCACGACCAGATTCTCGATCAGGTCATGGTCGCCAATCTGATCGACACCGAACAGAGCTGGGCGCTCAATTCGGATGGCAGCTATAGTCGGCTTGAGCCGGGCGAAAAGCCCTTCAACCTGCATCGCTATTTCATGACCAACCCATCGCTTTCCGGGCGCGGCGCAGCGCAGGCGCAGGGCGATGCGGCCCCCAAGCTCAGCCTGCGATACCGGGCTTAGGGCAAGACCGGCGCATGGCCCTGATCCGCACTCTTGCCCGCTCCCCGGTGCGGCTCGCTTCCGCGGAGATGCCCGCCATCACGCCGCGCCGCCGGGCGATTGTCGACATCGGCTCCAACAGCGTCCGCCTTGTCGTTTATGACGGGCCGGAGCGGGCACCGTTCCTGCTGTTCAACGAAAAGGTGGCGGCGGGCCTTGGCGCTGCGCTCAGCGAAACCGGGCGGATTGACGATGCCGCCATGGAACGGGGTATCGCCGCGCTCAGGCGCTTTTCCTGCCTCTCCACCGAAATGGGTGTCGAGGATATGCGCTGCATCGCCACGGCAGCGGTGCGCGAGGCGGAGAACGGGCGGGAGTTCGTCGTCCGCGCGCTTGCCGAAGCGCAGATGAAGGTCGAAATCCTTTCCGGCGAGGAAGAAGGCCGCGCTGCCGGGTTCGGTGTTATCTCGGCCATTCCCCATGCCAATGGCATCGTTGCGGATCTGGGCGGCGGCAGCCTGGAACTGGCGCGGGTGCGGGGCGGCGATGTGCATGAGGTCGTGTCGCTGCCGCTCGGCGTGCTGCGCCTCTCCGCCATTCGCCAGCGCGGCAAGACGGCGCTCGTCAAATATGTGCAGAAGGCGCTGAAACAGGCGGGCTGGGACAGGATCGAATCGGGCCTGCCGATCTATCTGGTCGGTGGTTCGTGGCGCGCGCTGGCGCATCTCGATATGCAGCTTTCGCAGTTTCCGCTGCCGGTTATCCACAGCTATCATATGAATGCGGACCGCGCCGCCTATCTGGTGCGCGTCACGGCGCAGATGAACAAGGCGAGCATCAAGAAAATACCCGCCATATCATCGAGCCGCGCCTCGACGCTGGGCCATGCCGCGGCGCTGCTGGCCGTGCTGGTGCGGCAATTGCACAGTTCGCATCTGGTGGTTTCGGCGCATGGATTGCGCGAAGGGTTGCTGTTCGAGCGGCTCGACGACGAGGCGCGCTCACTTGATCCGCTGCTGGTTGCCGCCGAGGCGGAAGGGGAAGCGCAAGGGCGCTTCGCCGGGCATGGTCCGCTGATCGACCGCTGGATCGCGCCGCTGTTCGCCGGGGACGCGCCAGACTATGCGCGGCTGCGCCGGGCGGCCTGCCTGCTCGCCGATGTGGCATGGCGCGCCAACCCCGATTTCCGGGCCGAACGCGGTCTGGAAATTGCACTGCACGGCAATTGGGTGGGTATTGACGGCTTCGGCCGGGCGATGCTGGGGCAGGCGCTCTACAGCAATTTCGGCGGGGGCGCGGGCAAGGCGCCGGGGCTGGACATGCTCGCCGATGAAGCGGCCTTGTCACGCGCGGTGCAATGGGGGCTGGGGATCCGGCTGGCGCAGCGCCTCTCCGGCGGTGTCGCGGCGCCACTGGACAATGCACGACTGACGCTGGAGCGAGATGAAGTCCTGCTGTTCCTGCCGCCTTCGCACCACTGTCTTCAGGGCGAAACGGTCAACCGCCGCCTCAAGAATTTGGGTCAGGCGATGAATATGCCCTGGCGGGTTGTCACCGAAACCTGACCGCCCTTTTTTCCCTGCGCTTCAGCCGCAGGATGCGCGGGTGATCACTATGTCGTCATCATAGCTGACGGTCAGCCGGTCCGCCCGGAAATCCATTGTCACCGCGGTGCGCGGGGGCACCCAGCGCAAGGCGCGAGCGCCCGATGCCGCGAGCATCTCCGCGCCGACTGCCTCGGATGCCTTGCGGCCGACAAAAGCGGGCAGGGGGTCGTTGCTGCATGCGGCCTCTGCGGGCGGCGTGACAGGGGCAGGCTGGCTTGCGGGAACGCAGGCCGCGACAGGCCCATATGCCGCTGCGACCCATATCCATGAATAGCGCATCGTCCTTATCCTTCCGCTGTTCGTGTCATTTGCAGCCGCCCATCGACGATCGTGAACGCAAGCCGCCCTTCCACCAGATCGAGTGCATCGCGCCCGAACTGTTCGAAGCGCCAGCCTTCGAGAATCACCAGATCTTCGCGCACCCCCGCCGCCAGCGCTTCAAGATCGTCGCTGCGGGCGATGAGGCGCGCGGCGACGTCGATTTCCTTGGCGCGAATCTTGAGCAGCAATTTCAGCAGATCGGCCACCAGCGCGCCATCCTTGCCCAGCCCCGGCTTGCGCGGCCCACGATCGGGCATTTCATCGCGCGGCAAAGGCTGCGCACTGGCGAGCGCCTGCATCAGCCGCCCGCCGATATCGTTGCTTTTCCATGCCGCCGACAGCCCGCGCACCCGGCCGAGATCGTCCTGATGGCGCGGCGGATGCGAGGCGACATCGGCCAATGTCTCATCCTTCATGATGCGTCCGCGCGGCAGATTCTTGTCGCGCGCCTCCAGCTCGCGCCATGCGGCGAGCGCTTTTAACCGCCCCAGCACATCGGCCTTCTTGCTGGAAATGCGCACCCGCTGCCATGCTTCATCCGGCTCGTTGGCATAATTGGCGGGGTTGCCGATGCGTTCCATCTCCATGTCCAGCCAGTCGCCGCGCCCGGTTGTGCGCAGCCGCTCCAGCATTTGCGGGAAAATCTGGATGAGATAGGTGACGTCGCCAATCGCATAGTCGATCTGGCGCTTGTCGAGCGGGCGGCGCGCCCAGTCCGTAAAGCGCGCGCCCTTGTCGAGCGTCACGCCCATCCAGGCATCGACGAGATTGCCATAGCCGACCTGTTCCCCCAGCCCCAGCGCCATCGCCGCGATTTGCGTATCGAACAGCGGAAAGGGCGTCTTGCCGGTGAGGTTGTAGATGATTTCGAGATCCTGCCCGCCGGCATGAAAGACCTTCAGCACATCCTCGTTATGCACCATCAGGTCGAGCAGCGGGGCGAGGTCCATGCCCGGCGCTTTCGGATCGATGGCGGCGGCCTCATGCTGGTCGGCGATCTGCACGAGGCACAGATCGGGCCAATAGGTGTTTTCGCGCATGAATTCGGTGTCGATGGCGATCCAGGGAGAGCGGGCGAGGCGTTCGCACAGCGCGGCGAGGTCTTTGCTGTCGGTAATCAGCGGATGAATTTGCATAAGTTCGTCGATCACATTATGGGCTGGCGCATCAGGCCGGTTCTTTGCCGCCTTCATGGCGTGAAGTCCGGCCATAGCCCGGTTACATCGATTTGTCATTTCCAACCATGCCCGAATGAGAAACAGTCATCATGCACGCCTACCGCACCCATAAATGCGCCGAGTTGCGCTCTTCCCATGTTGGCGAAACCGTTCGCGTTTCCGGCTGGGTGCATCGCAAACGCGACCATGGCGACCTCGTCTTCATCGACCTGCGCGATCATTATGGCATGGTGCAGATCGTCACCGAGGTCGATGGCCCGGTGTTCAAGGTGATCGAGAGCTTGCGCGCCGAAAGCGTCGTGACGATCACCGGCAAGGTCGTGGCGCGCGCCGCCGAGGCGATCAACCCGAAGATGGAGACGGGCGAGGTTGAGATTCGCGCGGAGGATGCCGTGGTGCAGTCTTCGGCGCAGGAACTGCCGCTGCCGGTCGCGGGGGAACAGGATTACCCGGAAGATATTCGCCTGCGCTATCGTTTCCTCGATCTGCGGCGCGAACGGATTCACAAGAATATCATGCTGCGTTCGTCGGTGATTGCCTCGCTGCGCCGCCGGATGATCGATCAGGGCTTTACCGAGTTTCAGACGCCGATTTTGACAGCGAGCAGCCCCGAAGGCGCGCGCGATTTCCTCGTGCCGAGCCGCGTGCATCCGGGAAAATTCTATGCGCTGCCGCAAGCGCCGCAGATGTTCAAGCAGTTGCTGATGGTCGCGGGCTTTGATCGCTATTTCCAGATCGCGCCCTGTTTCCGCGATGAGGATGCGCGGGCAGACCGTTCGCCGGGCGAATTCTACCAGCTCGATTTCGAGATGAGCTTCGTCACGCAGGACGATGTTTTCAACGCGATTGAGCCGGTTCTTCATGGCGTGTTCGAGGAATTTGCCGATGGCAAGTCGGTGACGCCTTATCCTTTCCCGCGCATCCCGTTTGCCGAGGCGATGCTGAAATATGGCAGCGACAAGCCGGACCTGCGCAACCCCATCGAAATTACCGATGTGACCGGGCATTTCGTCGGGTCGGGCTTCGGCATTTTCGCAGGAATCGTCGAGAGCGGCGGCGTGATCCGCGCTATCCCGGCGCCGGGCGCGGGCGCGGGCAGCCGCAAATTCTTCGACGACATGAACAACTGGGCGCGCGCCGAGGGGCATGCGGGCCTTGGCTATATCAACATCAAGGATGGCGTGCCCGGCGGCCCGATCGCCAAGAATCATGGCGAAGAAAAGACGGCGAAGCTGATCGAGGCGCTGGGCCTCGGCCCCAATGACGGCGTGTTCTTCGCTGCGGGCAAGGAGCTTCAGGCCGCCAAGCTGGCGGGCGCGGCGCGCACACGCACCGGCGAAGTGCTGGGCTTGATCGAGGAGGGCGCGTTCAACTTCTGCTGGATCGTCGATTTCCCGATGTTCGAATATGACGAGGATGCGAAGAAAATCGACTTTTCGCATAACCCCTTCTCTATGCCGCAGGGCGAGATGGAGGCGCTGGAAACGATGGACCCGCTCGATATCAAGGCGTGGCAATATGATATCGTCTGCAATGGTGTTGAACTGTCATCGGGCGCGATCCGGAACCATAAGCCGGAGATCATGTACAAGGCATTCGAGATCGCCGGATACAGCGCCGAGGATGTCGAGAAGAATTTCTCCGGCATGCTCAATGCGTTCAAATATGGCGCGCCGCCCCATGGCGGCTCCGCACCGGGCGTCGATCGCATGGTGATGCTGCTCGCCGACGAACCCAATATCCGCGAGGTCGTGCTGTTCCCGATGAACCAGAAGGCCGAAGACCTGATGATGGGCGCGCCCAATGAGGTGATGCTCAAGCAACTCCGCGAACTGCATATCCGCGTGGTGGAGCCGAGCAAAAGCTGATCGCGCTTGTGATATTGTGAAACTGTGATACTGTGGCGTTCATGAAGAACGTCACCATTGCACTCGATGATGAAACCCATCGCAACGCCCGCATCCGCGCGGCGGAGCTTGGCACGTCGCTGTCCGCTCTGGTGAAGGATTATCTCACGCGTCTCGCCAATGAGGGCGACACGCCAGCCATGGTGCGTGAAATGCCTCTGGGTTACACATCTCCGTTGCCGCAGTCGCAACCGCCTGCGTCTCCCGCTGGCGGGCCGCCCTATATCGTCAATGGCAAGAAGGTCTGGACCAAAGACGGCAAACCGCGGCAGCCCGGCGCCTTGCGGGGCATGTGGGTGGCCGACGATTTCGACGAATGGCCGGAAGGCTTCATCGAGGCCATGTATGGCGAGGAAACCGACAAGAACTGGTACGAATGAAGCTTCTGCTCGATACCAACGCCCTGATCTGGTGGCTGACGGACAATCCGAAGCTCGGCAGGCGTGCTCGCGCCATGATCGCCGATCCCCGTAACAGCGTCACCACAAGCATCGTTTGCTTGTGGGAGATCAGCATCAAATGGCGCGTCAGCAAAATGGATAACCCCGGCACCTATTTTGCCAATTTGCTTGAGGAGCAAAGAATCGAGCTTATCCCCATGACGAGCGAACATCTCGCTGCGTTTGAACAATTGCCTTTCCTGCATCCCGACCCCTATGATCATATGATTCTGGCTCAGGCCCAGGTCGAGGAGGCGCGGATCATGACCAGCGACCAGCGAATGGCGGACTATAAGATTCCCTGCGTCGGGGTCGCCTGATGGCTATAAGACTTTCCGATTATGAAGCAGGCGCCGAATATGAGGGCGATTTCGACAAGGAATTGTCGGAATTGCAACAGCGTATGGAGCGGGTGCAGGTCGCGCATATCGTTCACGGCAGGAAAAGCGTCATCGTGTTCGAAGGCTGGGATGCGGCGGGCAAGGGCGGCATCATCAAGCGCCTGACCGCGCGGCTCGATCCGCGCTATTATGACGTCTGGCCGATCGGCGCACCGACTGCGGAGGAAAAGCAGCGGCATTTCCTCTGGCGCTTCTGGACGAGGCTGCCCGCCGCGCAGGACATCGCGGTGTTCGACCGGAGCTGGTATGGCCGCGTATTGGTCGAGCGGGTCGAAGGCTTCTGCACCGAGCGCGAATGGAAGCGCGGCTATGACGAGATCAACGAGTTCGAGGCGCAGCAGATCGACGCGGGCACCAATATCATCAAGCTGTTCATCCATGTGACGCAGGAGGAGCAGGACCGCCAGTTCGCCCAGCGGCTCGACGATCCGTGGAAGCACTGGAAAACGGGGACGGAGGATTATCGCAACCGCAGCCGCCGCGCCGATTATCTCGACGCGATGCACGACATGTTCAAACAGACGGACACGCGCTGGGCACCGTGGACGGTGATTGATGGCAACGACCGCAAGGCCGGACGCATCGCCGCGATCACCGAGATTGTCGAGCGGCTCGAAAGCCTCGTGCCGATGGATATGCCCGATGCCGACCCGGATGTGGTGGCACTCGCCCGCAAGGCTTATGGATATAAGCCCGCCAAATAGGCGCTTTTGCCGCGATTTTCGCCGCCATCTGGAAATGCGGTGTTGCCCGGTCTATATTGGCAACCGGAACAACAGGAAACAGGAACCGCGATGGGCGCGCTTTTCGCATATCTGGAGTCGATCAAGGCGCGCGATCCCGCGCCGCGTTCACGGGTCGAAATACTGCTTTATCCCGGTGTCTGGGCGGTGTTCTGGCACCGCATCGCGCATCGGTTGTTCCGTGCGCGGCTGTATCTGCTCGCGCGCATCGTCAATCATCTTTCGCGCTTCCTGACCGGAAACGATATTCATCCCGGCGCGAAGATCGGCCGCAATCTGTTCATCGACCATGGCTTTACCGTGATCGGCGAGACGGCCGAGATTGGCGACAATGTCACTATCTATCAGCATGTGACGCTGGGCGGTACGGACCCGGCCAACGGCATTGGCGGCAAGCGCCATCCGACCATCGGCAATGACGTCATCATCGGTTCGGGCGCGCAGGTGCTGGGGCCGGTCACGGTCGGCGCGCGGGCGCGCATCGGCGCCAATGCGGTCGTCACCAAGGATGTGCCCGAAAGCGCGACGATGGTGGGCATCCCGGCGCGCCAGATGCTGGTGGACGTCACCGCCTATCAGCGCGATTTCCTGCCTTATGGCACGCCGTGCAGCGAGGTGTTCGACCCGCAGACGCAGAAGCTCGAAATCCTGCAATGCGAGATGGAGCGGCTGAACAAGCAGATCGTCGAACTGCTGGCCGAGAAGAAGGCCGCCAAGCGGAAACCCGATAAGGGCCCCGATGAAGGGGATGCCGCCGAGGAGCGTGGTTGCGCCTGATGGGAGAGGTCACTTCCTTCCCGCACCACGCCCAGCCGGGACAGACGGGATTTGAACGACAGGAACTGCTGCGCATCATGGACCTATACGGCCGCATGGTGTCGGCCGGGCACTGGCGTGACTACGCGATGGATTTCAGCCGGGAAGCGGCGATATTCTGCGCCTTCCGTCGGGCGGCCGAACGCCCGGAATATCGCATCGAAAAGCGCCCCGCGCTGCGCAACCGGCAAGGCATGTGGGCGCTGATCGGTGAAGCGGGCGCGGTGTTGAAGCGCGGGCAGGAACTGGCGGGCGTGCTCGCGCCGGTCGAACGCAAGCTCGTCCGGCTGATCGATCAATAATATCGAGGCGGCTTCGCCAGAAACGCGACAGGAAACAGACGAGCCGGAGAGACTCCTCCGGCTCGAAATCGCTCCGGAATCAGGAAACCGTTGCTTTCACGATCTTGCCGGGGCTGGCGGGCGGTTCGCCCTTGGGCAGCGCGTCGACATGCTCCATGCCGCTTTCGACGACGCCCCAAACCGTATATTGCCTGTCAAGGAAGGTCGCGTCGTCGAAGCAGATGAAGAACTGGCTGTTGGCGCTGTTGGGGTTTTGCGACCGCGCCATCGAGCAGACGCCGCGAACATGCGGTTCGGCGTTGAATTCGGCCTTCAGGTCGGGCAGCTTCGAGCCGCCCATGCCGGTGCCGGTCGGGTCGCCGCCCTGCGCCATGAAACCGGGGATGACGCGGTGGAACACGACGCCATCGTAAAAGCCTTCCTTGGCAAGCTGGCTGATGCGCTCGACATGGCCGGGCGCGAGATCGGGCCGCAGCTTGATGACGACATCGCCGCTGTCGAGGGTGAGGGTCAGGGTTTCGTCGGCCATCGGTCGGTCTCCGCTCCGTTTGGGGAATGATGCGGCCCATATAGCCGCAAATGCCGCGAGGAAAAGGCAAAATGCCCGAAATGATCCCGGCCCGCCCCAAATCGCCCGAAATCGTCATTGCAATTATGGGGGGCATGAGCGAAAGCAGCGCTATGGACGATATAGGCGCAAATGAGGGAGGCGGCGATGAACCAGACCAGCGCACCTCTTGCGCCCGAAGAGCATCGCTCCCATCCGGCTGATTCCGTTGCAGAAGCAATTGTCGAATCGCGCCATGACGAGGATGACCGGCTGAAGCCCGAATATGTGTCGGCCGTGCGCGAGGCGGTGGAAGCGGGCGATGCCGAACGCGCGCGCGAACTGGTGTCGCCGCTGCATCCCGCCGACATCGCCGATCTTATCGAACTGACCCCGTCCGACGAGCGCGCCGCCGTGTTTGCCGCGCTGGGCGATCTGGTTGGCGCCGAGGTGCTGTCCGAGCTCAACGACTATGTGCGCGACGATCTGGTCGATGCGCTGGAGCCGCAGCAGCTTGCCGATCTCGCGGCGGAACTCGATACCGACGATGCCGTCGCCATCATCGAGGACATGGAGGAGGCCGATCAGCAGGCCGTTCTCGATGCGATGGAGCCGGAGGACCGTGCCGCCATCGAAAGCGCGCTTGCCTTTCCTGAGGAATCCGCCGGCCGCCTGATGCAGCGCGATCTGGTCGCGGTGCCGCAGCATATGAATGTCGGGCAGGTGATCGATTATCTGCGCGACAATGGCGACCTGACGAACGATTTCTGGGAAATCTATGTCGTCGACGAAGGGCACCATCCGGTTGGCTATTGCCAGCTCAGCTGGGTGCTGACCTGCCCGCGTCCGGTCGCCATCGAGGATGTGATGAAGCGGGAGCAGACGCTGATCCCGGTCGATATGGATCAGGAAGAAGTCGCGTTGCGCTTCCAGAAATATGCGCTGATTTCGGCGGCGGTTGTCGATGATGGCGGGCGGCTCGTGGGCATGATTACCGTCGACGATGTGCTGCATATCGTGCAGGAAGAGGCGGGCGAGGATATATTGCGCCTGTCCGGTGCGGGCGACGGCGACATCAACGAGCCGATAATGGACAGCTACAAGGCACGCGTGCGCTGGCTGCTCTCCAACCTCGTGACGGCGCTGGTCGCCTCCTCGATCATCCGCATTTTCGAAGGCACGATTCAGCAGATGGTCGCGCTGGCGACGCTGATGCCGATCGTCGCGGGCGTGGGCGGCAATGCGGGCAGCCAGACGATGGCGGTGACGGTGCGCGCGCTCGCCACCAACCAGATCACCGCGTCCAACACATGGCGCACGATCATACGCGAAATCCGGGTCGCCTTGCTGAACGGTGCCACGGTCGCGCTGGTGCTCGGGCTGGGCGTCGCGCTGGTTTTCGCCGATGCACCGCTCGGCGGCGTGATAGCGACCGCGATGATGGTCAATATCGTGACGGCGGGTTTTGCCGGGGTAGCCGTGCCGCTGATCTTCGATCGCTTCGACATCGATCCGGCGGTGGCGTCGTCGATCTTCGTGACGATGATTACCGATTCCATGGGCTTTCTGGCGTTTCTCGGGCTGGCGACGGCGGCAGGCCTGACGGCGAGTTGAAATTCGCGGCGCGGCCCGCCATCTTCGCGTCATGCCTTTGCATATCACCAAGATCGCCTTTGGATGCGACAGCGCCGCCGATCTGCGCGCGCGGCTGGAGCGGCGCGCGGGGGAGGGGGAGGTGCGCCTCACCACCCGCTATTGCCCGAAACGGGTGGCGGAAATGGCGGGCGGATCGCTTTACTGGATTCAGGGCGGCATGATTGTCGGCCGCAGCCCGATCCTCGGTTTCGAGGATAATGGAGAGGGCCGCTACTGGCTCAAGATCGAGCCACGCCTGATCGCGGTGCAGCCGCGCGCCAAGCGGGCGCATCAGGGCTGGCGCTATCTGGAAGCGGCCGATGCTCCGGCGGACCTTGGCGAAGGCGAAACGGCAGGCGATGCGATCCCCGCCGACATGGCGCGCGAGCTGGGACGGCTGGGTTTGGTTTGAGGTAAGGCGCGTCTGGTTGCGATAACATTGCGAACATTCACAAAGGCTGCCATTTATTCGATGGGGAAGCAAATTTTTCGACGGGAGATACAAGTGATGAAGCCAATTGGCTGGTTGACAGCGGTGGGCTTCCTAAGTCCTCTTCTAACCGCCTGTGATACCGAGACGTCACCAATTATCGAGATGCTATTTGGAACGACCGATTTGGTGTGGAATCATGACCTCCCCCCAAGCGATTACATACCTAATTTTCACAGAAAACTGCCTGATGCTGCGAAAATCTGCAACGTAGAACTTCTCGGATTGAATACTAATATTACAGATGGTGCGGAGGCGGCTTATTTTTTGTCTAGTGATGTAGAGGCTGCACAGAAGTGCCTGAAGCGCGAAATTCCGCAGGGAGAGTTCCGCACTATCGAACGATCGGAATGGAACAAGCTTGTCAAGGAGCATCCGGGATTTCCAACGCCTCTTGAAATGATTCCAGAACAAGTTGAGCTGCCTCTGCCTCAGTCTGATCCAAATTGAGATCAGCAAGTCAAATCTCGCTTGGGAAACGTGGTCAGTTCTAAGCAATATCCGCTCCCCATCCCAGACCCGTCTTTCAGGGAACGGCTTTCGATTCTTCCATGCGGCGTTCGGCGAACCATTGCGCGAGCATGGCGGCGGTGCAGCCGGTGAAGCCATAGCTGCCGATCGCGTTGCAGCTTCCCGGAATGACCGCGCGTCCGGCATTTTCCATTTCCGCGACCTGGCTGGCCCATCCCGGCCCGCCGCTCGGTGCGGGTTTGTCGCGCACGGGCTTGGGGATGCGATAGCGCTCGGCCTCCGGCTTGCGCGCGCAGACGACGATTTCATCGCCCGTCCCCTGCGGGCACGGATCTTCGCCATAGACGACGAGGGAGATGACCCGCTCGGGCGGCGGTTCGGCAGCCGCAAGCGGGCCGGGAAACGCCAGCGCCACGGGCAGGGCGCGAAGGACGATGGATCGACGCATAAGCCGATCCTCCGCCTTTGCGTCTGAACGGCGCCTGTATGGTCCGGGGTGGCTCAACCGCGCTGGCCTTCGGCGATCGCCAGAAAAGCGGCGAGCGTCGCCGAGGCATCGTCCTTGCGCCACGCAAGACCCGTTTCCAGAGAGGGCGGCGCGTCCGCGAACGGAATATAGCGCACCCCGGTGCGGGCGAGGTGTCGCAGCGATGCGGGCACCAGCGCCATGCCCAGCCCGGCGGAGACAAGGCTGATGATCGTCTGCATCTGAATGGCTTCCTGCCGGATGACGGGCTGATGCCCTCTCGACCGGTAAAAACCCGTCACAAGCTCATGAAAATCGGGCGATACGCGTTTGGGAAAGATGATGAGCGGCTTTGTCATCCACGCGTCGTCGCGGAGCATGCCGTCTGCCAGCGACAATTCTCCGCTGTCGATCCACACTTCCGGCACGGCGGCCATCAGCGGCTCGGTAAGCAGCGGCCGATAGTCGAGCGATACCGGCAGCGCCGATCGCGCGGCAATCAATATTCCGGCGTTGATCCGTCCATCGAGCAGGGCTTCGATCTGAATGTCGCTCGTCGCCTCGGTCAGGTCGAGCGCGACATCGGGGAAGGCGCCCGAATATTTTCGAACCAGCTCCGGCAGCACATTGTAATCGGCGGTGCTGACGAAGGCGAGCGACAACCGACCCGCCGCTCCGCTGCGCAGACGCTGCGCGATATCGGCGAGATCGGCGATGCCCTGCACGGCGGGACGGACATGCTCCAGCCATTGCCACCCGAAGTCCGTCAGTGCGACATTGCGCTTGGATCGCGTGAAGAGCGGCGCGCCCAGTTCGCGCTCCAGCGCCAATATCGACTGGCTGAGCGGCGGCTGCGTCATGCCCAGCCGTTCCGCCGCACGGCCGAAATGCAGCGTGTCGGCAACCGCGATGAAATGTTCGAGCTGGCGCAGATTTGTCATCGATAAATATCTTTCCCGACCTTGTTAGACGATAATAATATATTTTGAAACCTTTCGCGCGAAGCGTAAGATGCGGGTCAACATTCAATACCGCAGAGGATCCCGGAAATGCCCCATTATCGTTCACGCACCAGCACCCATGGGCGCAACATGGCGGGCGCGCGCGGCCTGTGGCGCGCCACCGGCATGACGGACGAGGATTTCGGCAAGCCGATCATCGCTGTGTGCAACAGCTTCACCCAGTTCGTGCCGGGCCATGTCCATCTGAAGGATCTGGGCCAGCTCGTCGCGCGGGAAATCGAGGCGGCGGGCGGCGTCGCCAAGGAATTCAACACTATTGCGGTCGATGACGGCATCGCCATGGGCCATGGCGGCATGCTCTATTCGCTGCCCAGCCGCGATCTGATCGCCGACAGCGTCGAATATATGGCGAATGCCCATTGCGCCGATGCGCTCGTCTGCATTTCGAATTGCGACAAGATCACGCCCGGCATGCTGATGGCGGCGATGCGCCTCAACATCCCCGCCATCTTCGTCTCGGGCGGCCCGATGGAGGCGGGGAAGGCGGATATTCGCGGGCAAACCCTCGCGCTCGATCTGGTCGACGCCATGGTCGTAGCGGCGGACGACAGCTACACCGACGAGGAGGTGCAGACCATCGAGCGATCGGCTTGCCCGACCTGCGGCTCCTGTTCCGGCATGTTCACGGCCAACAGCATGAACTGCCTCACCGAAGCGCTGGGCCTGTCGCTGCCCGGCAATGGCTCGGTGCTCGCCACCCATGCCGACCGCGAAAAGCTGTTCCGCGAGGCGGGACGTACCATCGTCGATCTCGCCAAGCGCTGGTATGAACAGGAGGACGCCCGCGCGTTGCCGCGCAGCATCGCCAGTTTCGCCGCTTTCGAGAACGCGATGAGCCTCGACATCGCCATGGGCGGATCGACCAATACGGTGCTTCATCTGCTTGCCGCCGCCTATGAGGGCGAGGTGAATTTCACCATGGCCGACATCGACCGTCTCTCGCGCCGGGTTCCCTGCCTGTGCAAGGTCGCGCCCGCGAAGCAGGACGTGCATATGGAGGATATCCACCGCGCGGGCGGCATCATGGCGATACTGGGGCAGCTCGACAGGGCGGGGCTGATCGACACCAGCCTGCCCACCGTTCATTCATCGAGCATGGGCGAGGCGCTCGACCGCTGGGACATCAGCCGGACGCAGAGCGAGAGCGTGCAGGAATTCTACAAGGCCGCGCCGGGTGGCGTGCGCACCACGGTGGCGTTCAGCACGAGCAACCGCTGGAAAGAGTTGGATCTCGACCGCGCGGGCGGCGTGATCCGCGATGCCGAGCATCCCTTTTCAAAGGATGGCGGCCTTGCCGTGCTGTTCGGCAATCTCGCGCCCGAAGGCTGCATCGTCAAGACGGCGGGCGTGGATGACAGCATCCTCACCTTTCACGGCAGCGCGCGCGTCTATGAAAGCCAGGACGCGGCTGTTGCGGGCATTCTCGGCAACGAGGTGAAGGAAGGCGATGTGGTCGTCATCCGCTATGAAGGGCCGAAGGGCGGGCCGGGCATGCAGGAAATGCTGTATCCGACCAGCTATCTGAAGTCCAAGGGGCTGGGCAAGGCCTGCGCGTTGATTACCGACGGGCGCTTTTCCGGCGGCACGTCGGGCCTCTCCATCGGCCATGTCTCGCCCGAAGCGGCCGAAGGCGGGCTGATCGCGCTGGTGCAGACCGGCGATCCGATCGTGATCGACATTCCCAATCGCGTGATCCGGCTCGATGTGGACGATGCCGAACTGGCCAGCCGCCATGAAGAGATGGTCGCGCGTGGCAAAAAGGCGTGGAAGCCCTTCGGCCGCAAGCGCGACGTATCGCCCGCGTTGCGGGCCTACGCCGCGCTCACCACCAATGCTGCGCGCGGCGCGGTGCGCGATGTGAGCCAGGTCGAGAAGGAATGACCGCAGGAGCGCCAGCCAGACTGTTGACGTAAACGGCGAAACCCCTGTATAGCCTCGCTTCGCGAAGGGCGGCCCGGCGGGGTCGCCTTTTTGCGTTTGGTTTATATTCATTCAGGTCAACCGGCCGCTCTTGGCCTCGCAGAAAGGGAAGCTCCCATGTCGTCGACATCGATCACGCCACTCATGCCCGTCTATCCCCGGTGCGGTGTGCGTCCGGTGCGAGGCGAAGGCTGTTACCTGATCGGCGAGCGCGGCGAGCGCTATCTCGATTTCGCCAGCGGCATCGCGGTCAATGCGCTGGGCCATGGCGACCCGCGGCTGGTGAAGGTGATTGCGGAGCAGGCCGCGACGCTGATGCATGTGTCGAACCTCTACGGCAGCCCGCAGGGCGAGAAATTCGCGCAGGAGATCGTCGATTCGACCTTCGCCGATACGGTGTTCTTCACCAATTCGGGGGCCGAAGCCGTCGAGTGCGCGATCAAGACCGCGCGGCGCTATCATTATGCTAACAACGAAGCGCACCGGCACAAGATCATCAGCTTTTCCAACGCCTTTCACGGGCGGACGCTGGGCACCATCTCGGCCACCAACCAGCCCAAGATGCGCGATGGCTTCGAGCCGCTGCTGCCCGGTTTCGATGTCGTGCCGTTCAACGATCTCGAAGCCGCCAGGGCCGCGATCGATGAAAACACCGCCGGTTTCCTGCTCGAACCCGTGCAGGGCGAGGGCGGCATATTGCCCGCGACGCAGGAGTTCATGACCGGCCTGCGCGCGCTTGCCGACGAGCATGGGCTGCTGCTGATCCTCGATGAAGTGCAATGCGGCGTCGGGCGCACCGGCACCCTGTTCGCGCATGAGCAATATGATGTCACGCCGGATATCATGGCGGTGGCGAAGGGCATTGGCGCGGGCTTCCCGCTGGGCGCGTGCCTCGCCACGGCGGAAGCGGCCAAGGGCATGGTCGCGGGAACGCACGGTTCCACTTATGGCGGCAATCCGCTTGCCGTCACCGTGGGCAGCACCGTCTGGGGCATCATCAACGAGCCGGAATTTCTGGCCAATGTCAGGGCGATGGGCGAGCGGCTCCGCAGCGCGCTGGAACAGCTTATCCCCAATCATGATGCGCTGTTCGAGGGCGTGCGCGGCAAGGGGCTCATGCTGGGGCTGAAGCTCAAGAGCGACAGCCGCGCCTTTGTCGCCCATCTGCGCGACAATCACGGGCTGCTCACGGTGGCGGCGGGCGACAATGTCGTGCGCCTGCTGCCGCCGCTGGTGATCGACGAGAGCCATATCGCGCAAGCCATCGAAAAACTGTCTGCTGGTGCGCGGGATTATACCCCGCCCGCCGCAAGCTAGGAGGCGGTGCCATGACCCGGCATTTTCTGAACCTCTCCGATGCGGGCGCGGATGCCATCGCCGCCATGCTGAACGACGCGATCGATCGCAAGGCCGCGCGCGTCGGCAAGCCGAACGGCGCGCCCGATGGCGATGCGCCGCTCGCCGGGCACACGCTGGCGATGATCTTCGAAAAGAACTCGACCCGCACCCGCGTTTCCTTCGATATGGCGATCCGTCAGCTGGGCGGCACCAGCCTGATCCTCGATGCGGGCACGTCGCAGCTCGGCCGTGGCGAGACGGTGGCGGACACCGCCCGCGTGCTTTCCCGCATGTGCGACATCATCATGATTCGCACCGACGACCACGCCAAGATCGAGGAAATGGCCGCTCACGCGACCGTCCCGGTCGTCAACGGCCTCACCGACCTGTCGCATCCGTGCCAGATCATGGCCGATCTGCTGACCGTGATTGAGCATGGCGTTGCCTTGCCCGGTAGCCAGTGGGCGTGGCTCGGCGATGGCAATAATGTGCTGCACTCGATCATCGAGGCGGCGGGGCTGATGCAGTTCGACGTGCGCATCGGCGTGCCGCAGGGCTATGATCCCGATCCGCGCTTTGCCGCCGAAGCGGAAGCGCGGGGCGCGCGCATCACGCTTTCCCGGAACGCGCAGGATGTCGCCAGCGGCGCCGATGTCGTCGTTACCGACACCTGGGTTTCCATGGGGCAGGCGCATGCGGATGAAAAGCTCGCGGCGATGATGCCCTATCAGGTGACGAACGAACTGATGGCACTGGCGAAACCGCAGGCCAAATTCCTCCACTGCCTGCCCGCGCATCGCGGCGAGGAAGTGGTCGAGACGGTGATCGACGGGCCGCAATCGCTAGTCTGGGATGAAGCGGAAAACCGGCTGCATGCGCAGAAATCGGTGCTGCTCTGGGCGCTGGGGAAATTGTGACGGGCAGGGCGGTGACGGAAGACGCGATCGATCGGTCCATGGGCTTCACCATCGCCTCGCGCCATGTGCGCGGGCGCGTGGTGCGGCTCGGCCCGGTGCTCGACGAAATACTCGCCGCCCATGCCTATCCGCCGGTGATCGAGCGCCTGCTCGCCGAAGCGCTGGTGCTCGCCGCCTTGCTGGGCAGCACGCTGAAAGAAGATACCGGGCAATTGACGTTGCAGGCGCAGACCGAAGCGGGCGTGGTCAGCCTGCTCGTCGCCGATTATATCGCCAATGGCAGCGGAGAAGGCGGGGGCGGCGCGCTGCGCGGCTATGTGCAGTTCGACGCCGACAAGCTCGCCATGCAGGGCAGCGACCCGACGCTTTTCGGCCTGTTCGGCAAGGGCTATCTCGCCATCACCATCGATCAGGCCGCCACCGCCGGGGCCGAGGCGCAGCGTTATCAGGGCATTGTCCCGCTCGAAGGCGCATCGCTGGGCAAGGCGGCAGAATATTATTTCGGCCAGTCCGAACAGATACCGAGCTTCGTGCAGATCGACGTGGCGCATGAGCGTGGGCAGGGCTGCGTTGCGGGCGGCATGCTGATCCAGCATCTGCCCGAAGGCGAAGTGGGGCGCGAGCGCCTGCATGTCCGCCACGATCACCCGGAATGGGAGCATGTGCATATCCTCGCGCAGACCCTGAAGCCGAGCGAACTGACCGATGCGGCGCTCGGGCTGGACGACATCGTCTGGCGGCTGTTCCATGAGGAGCAGGAAGTGCGTGTGCAGAATGTCATGACCCTGATGCGCGGCTGCCGCTGCGACATCCATCATATCCGCAGCGTCATCGGTCGTTTTCCCGCAAACGAACGCGCGGAAATGGCCGATGAGGCAGGCAATATCAATGTCGATTGCGCCTTCTGCTCGCGCGTCTTTCCGGTATCGCTCGCCAGCCTGACGAATTGATTTTGCACCGAAATTTCTTTCTATCGCAATTTCATCCCGTTTTTGCCGTAATCTTCTGATATCTGCTGCGCCAGGGACGCAAATCGGGGGTGGCCAGACCTGGCAAGCAGGCGGCCGTGTATGCGGGATTTTGGTGCATAATGATGAGCGCGTTCTTTCGGTATGCCGGACTGGTTCCGGCCTTTCTTGCTGCTACTGCGGCGATGTCGCCTTCCGGTCCGGCGCCCAAGGCGCCCGGCATCGCGGCGTTGCGCGGCCTTGAAAAAGGGCAATGGGAGCTGCGCGAGCGCGGCGCGGAGGCGCGCAAGACGCCGGCAAAGCGCATCTGCATCAGCGACCCGGCGCAATTGCTTCAGGTGAAGCATGATCGCACCCGCAATTGCCGCCGCTTCGTCGTGAGCGACACCGGCAATCACGCCGTCGTCACCTATGATTGCAATGGCGCGGGGTCCGGCCGCACCGATCTGCGCGTTGAAACGCCGCGTCTGGTGCAGATCGATGCGCAGGGCGTTGCCGATGGCGCACCGTTCGCCATGTCGATCGAGGGGCGACGCACCGGCGATTGCGAATAGCCGACATCTTGCGCGCATCCGCCAATAGGGCTAGCGCGCGGCTATGAACGAAAATTCCGATGCTAAAGCCGTGGTGCTGCTCTCGGGCGGGCTGGACAGTTTCGTCGCGGCCGCGCTTGCGCGCGAGGCGGGGTTGCGCCTCTATGCGCTCACCATCGATTATCATCAGCGCCACCGGGTCGAGCTGGACTCGGCGCGCGCCATCGCCGCGTCGCTGGGCGTCGAGCGCCATGTCGTGCTGCCGCTCGACTTGACCGCCTTTGGTGGCTCGGCGCTCACCGCCAGCGACATCGCCGTGCCCAAGGACGGCGCGGGCGCGGCGGGCGAGGGCGGCATACCGGTCACCTATGTTCCCGCGCGCAACACCATATTCCTGTCGCTTACGCTCGGGTTCGCCGAAGTGGTCGGCGCGCGCGATATCTTCATCGGCGTCAATGCGCTCGATTATTCGGGCTACCCGGATTGCCGCGCCGAGTTCATCGATGCGTTTCAGGCGATGGCGGCGCTAGCCACGCGCGCGGGCGTCGAGGGCGCGCCGGTGCGCATCAACACCCCGCTGCAACATATGACCAAGGCGGATATCGCGAGAGAAGCGGCGCGACTGGGGCTGGATGCGGGGCTTAGCTGGTCCTGCTACGATCCCACGCCCGATGGCAAGCATTGCGGGCAATGCGACTCGTGCCGCCTGCGCGCCAAGGGCTTTATCGAGGCGGGGTTGCCCGACCCCACGATCTACGCATGAGCTACGCCGTCAAGGAAATGTTCCTCACCCTGCAAGGCGAGGGTGCGCGCGCGGGCAGGCGCGCGGTGTTCCTCCGCTTTGCCGGGTGCAATCTCTGGTCGGGGCGCGAGGCAGACCGCGCCGACGCGGTCTGCCGCTTCTGCGACACGGATTTCGTCGGCACGGATGGGCCGGGTGGCGGCAAGTTCGCCGATGCCGATGCGGTGGCCGCTGCTGCCGCCGCGCTTTGGGGCGAGACCACCGGGCATCGCTATATCGTGCTCACTGGCGGTGAACCGATGTTGCAGATCGATGCTATATTGGTTGAGAAGTTACACGATCAAGGCTTTGAAATTGCAATTGAAACCAACGGAACCTTGCCCGTTGATCCTGGCATCGACTGGGTCTGCGTCAGCCCCAAGGCGGGCAGCGAAGTGGTGCAGCGCCGGGGCAATGAACTGAAGCTGGTCTGGCCGCAGCCCGCGCCGCCGCTCCCCGGCCATACGCCCGACGATATGGAGCATTGGGACTTTGCTCATTTCCTGCTCCAGCCGCTCGATGCCGAGGGGCAAAACGAGGCCCATGCCACCGCCTGCATCGAATTCGTGATGGAGCGCCCGCTCTGGCGGCTATCGTTGCAAAATCACAAGCTGGTCGGGCTTAAATAGGCGCTTCGCCCTATTGCGCGCGGCTGGCCGCGTATTTCTTCCACGCTTCCTCGCAATTGTCGCGCAATTCATTCTTTTTCCAGCATTTCTTGGTGAAAAGCGGCAAGGTTGCACGGAAATTATAAGCGGGATTGGTGAAATATTGCTCGCCGGTCGCCACCAGCGCGCGCTTGACTTCGCCCAGTCTACGCTGCGCCAGCAGGCTCAGGCCGCCGCGATCGGCAAAAATCGCCTCGCGGCCGATCTTGCCCATGGTGTTGCAGAAGTCCTTCTGCGCGCTCACGGTCGAATAAGAGGAATAGACCCGCGTATTATACTGGTCGAACCCGGTGGTGCCCGCCCTGGCGCTGCCGCCGTTCATGCGCTTGAAATAGCCGGTGAGCATATTGAAACTGTCGGCCAGTTCGCTTTTGTGATGCGCCAGCGTGGCGTTGTAGTTGCTCACGGTCAGCAGGCTCGGCTCGAAATCGCATTGCAGCGCGGAAATATTCAGCGCGACCCGCAAATGCCACACCAGAGCCGCCTTCAGTTCCGCAGGCGTCGCTCCGGGCAGGTTCAGCCCCAGTTCCGGCTCCGCCCCGGTGACCGGCGCGGTCGCCAGATCGGGTGCGGCATAATAAAATTGCGCGGAGGCCGGAGCCGCCGGTGCAGCAAGCGCCACACATACAGCAAGGGCACCCCATTGGCGATACACTGGTTTCTTCATTGATCGGCGACCACTTCGCTATCCTGTTCCGCGGCCGCATCGGCCGCCGCATCGTCTTTCGGAGCCTTGGCGGGCGCGCTGGCATTGCCCGCCGCCGCTCCATTGTCTGCCGCCTGCGCCATGGCCGTGCCTTCGGCCTGCACGCCGTCGAGATCGGTCATCGCGTCGTTGATCGTGCCGTCCACCGCGTCGAGGCCCTTCATCTGCACCGCACTGCCGTTGTCGGCCGCATCCTTGCTTCCGCATGCTCCCAGAACGAGGGGCAGGGCAAGAGCTGCCGCGAGCAACCGGGCATCAGAAAAGACAAAGCGCATGGAACAGCTCTCCAAATGGTTATGATCCAGTAGGGTCAGGACCCAAGTTACAATAAAATGACACTAACCGCGCATTGCCGGTTGCTCAAGCGGAACTGCAAGGCTCGGACGTTGGCGGGCAGCGGCGCAGGCGCGCGATGAAATCGGGAAAATGCCGCTTCAATGCGGCGTCGAACTGCGCCATGCTGACATTCTTACCCAGCGCGGCCAGACTCGTGACCGGAAATTCGGCGATGCCGCACGGCACGATGCCCGAAAAATGCGACAGGTCCGGGTCGATATTGACGGCAAAGCCGTGCAGCGTCACCCAGCGGCGCACCCGCACGCCGATCGCGCCGATCTTCGCCTCGCGCCCGTCATGGTCGTCGATCCAGATGCCGATGCGCCCGTCCGCCCGCCGCGCCTCCACGCCGAAATCGGCCAGCGTATCGATCACCCAGCCTTCGAGATGATGCACGAAATTGCGAATGTCCTTGCCACGCCGGGCGAGATCGATGCTGAGATAGCCGACCCGCTGCCCGGGGCCATGATAGGTGTAGCGCCCGCCGCGCCCGGCCTCATAGACTGGAAAGCGCGGATCGAGCAGCTCGGCCCGGTCGGCGCTGGTGCCCGCAGTATAGAGCGGCGGATGCTCGATCAGCCACACGCGCTCGCGCGCCTCGCCCGCTGTAATCGCCGCCGCGCGCGCCTCCATGTCGGCAAGGGCTTGAGGGTAGGGCAATTGCGCCGGTTCGACGCGCCATTCGATCGCATCGGGAAAAGATTCGCCGGAAACCGGCGGTTCGGGAAAAGAGCGGGAGGACATGGCCTTTCTTGACTTGCCGGGAAGCAGCTATCAAGGGGATAATGATGATGATCGGCCAAGGGCGGGCAATCGATCCCGCGGGAGAAATATGATGAAGCGCGTGTCGCTTGGTGCCGCATGGCTGGAAACCACCCCGTTCATCCGGCGCGAGGCGGCGTTGCTGCTGCCGGTCGCCTTGCTGTTCCTCGCCGTTCCGCTGGCCCTGATGTTCTATGCCGTCCCGCCGGAATTGCGGCAGATGCAGCTTGATCCCGGTGCGCCGCGACCCACGGTTCCCGCTGGCTCCGTGCTCGCTATCCTGCTGTGTTTGCTCGCGGTGATGGGCGGCACGCTCATACTATATGCGCTGGCGCTCAAGCCGGGCATCAGCCTGCGCGAGGCGCTGGGGCTGGCTGTCCGCCGCCTGCCGGTGGCGCTCGGCGCGGCATTGATCGCGGGCGTGGCGGTGCTTGTGCCGGTCGTGCTGACCAGCGCTATCGCCCCCCGGCTGGGCGCGGTTGCGATGCTGATCGGCGCGGCGGTGGTTTCGATCCGCCTGTTGCTTATCAACGCGGTGGTGGTCGATCGGCCGGTCGGCGTGATCGAAGCACTGCGCACCGGCTGGACGATGACGAAGGGGCAGGCGTGGCGGCTGGCGCTGTTTCTCGTGGTTGTCACGCTCGCGATAACGCTGGCCCAGTTTCTCGGCAATGTCATGCTGGGGCTGATCGGATTTGCGATCGGCGGCAAAGGCATGGCGCTGGAGACGGGCAATATCGGCGCCGCGATTGCGCTGGCGCTCGGGCAGCTTTATCTGATCGTCATGATCGCGCGTATGTATCGTCAGCTTTCCGCCTGATCGGTCCCAGTCGGCGCCAGATACGGGACATGCGGCGCGGCATCGGAGGCCAGCCATCCCCGCGCGCGCGGATCGTCGAATATTTCGATCTCGCGGCGCACGGGTACGAACCCCGCCTTGATGTAGAAGGCCAAGGCACGCGGATCATCGAGCGTGCAGGTTCGCACCGCCATTTTCTCGACGCCCTTGCGCCAGCCCAGCATCAACGCCTGCCGCATCAGCCAGCCGCCCAGCCCCTGACCCGTCAGTTGCGGCACCAGCGCGAGAAAGGCGATGTCGCAGCATCGCTCCGGGCGGAAATCCAGTTCCAGCAGGCCGACCTCAATGCCCCTGGGATCAAGCACCGCATATATCTCCACCCGCTCGTCGCTCGTGATGGACGCCAGCGCGGCATCGTCCAGCACCAGTCGGGAAAACCACAGCCAGGGTTCGCCCACCCGGCGGAACAACAGGCGATATTTTGCCGGATCGGGCGCTTTCCAACGGGCGAGGCGCAGCGGCGAGGATAGCAACGGGCTGGGCCGGGGCCGCGTCACCATCTCCAGATGGGTGACGACCGTGGCGATCTGTCCGTCATCGACCGGTATCAGCGCCATCAGCCCCTCCGCCTCAGCTCCAGTTCGCGCGCGGTGGCAGGCTCATCAATATTGCGTCGATATTGCCGCCGGTTTTGAGACCAAACAGCGTGCCCCGGTCATAGACGAGGTTGAATTCAGCATAGCGCCCGCGCCATTCGAGCATCCGCGCTATGTCCGCCTGCGTGAACTCATGCCCCATGCGCCGCCGCACGATGGGCGGAAAGGCAGCCAGAAACGCCTCGCCCACCGCGCGGGTGAAAGCGAAATTCGCCTCGAATGCCGCGTCGTCGCCACAGTCGAGATGGTCGTAGAAAATCCCGCCCACGCCGCGATGCACCTTGCGATGGGGAATGTAGAAATAATCGTCCGCCCATTTCCTGAAGCGATCATAATGATGCGGATCATGTTCATCGCATGCCGTCCGCAAGGCCGCGTGAAAATCCGACGTGTCCTGATCATAGGGGATGGGCGGGTTGAGATCCGCGCCGCCGCCGAACCAGCGCTTAGTCGTGACGAGATACCGCGTGTTCATGTGCACGGCGGGCACATGCGGGTTCGCCATATGCGCGACCAGGCTGATGCCGGTGGCGAAGAATTCGGGGTTTTCATCGTCCGCGCCATTGATCGATTTGGCGAAATCGGGCGCGAACGCGCCGCCCACGGTCGAGACATTGACGCCGACCTTCTCGAACACCTTGCCTTTCATCACGCCGCGCACACCGCCGCCGCCGTCGCCTGTCTCGTTGCCGGTCTCAGCCGCGTCCTCGCGGTTCCATGGCGTATAGTCGAAACGGGCGTCGCTTCCGGCCTCGCGCTCGATCGCCTCGAATTCGGCGCAGATCCGGTCGCGCAGCGATTCGAACCAGTGGCGGGCCTGTTGTTGCTGGTCGTCGAGCGGCTTCATGCGGGATATTGTCCTGTCTGTCGTAATGCTTCGCCAAGAGCGATGCCCGCAGCCACGGCAATATTCAAGGATCGAAACCCCGCCGCCATCGGAATAGTTACCCGGAACGCCGCTTTTCTGTGGATGTCCTCGGGCACGCCGGCGCTTTCGCTGCCCAGCAAAAGCGTGTCCTCGGGCGCGAAGTGCATGTCGGGCAGCCGCGTGTCGCCATGACTGCTCAACAATATGATGCGTCGCGCCGCCGCCGCCTGATCCGCGAAAAAGGCATCGGCATTGGCGTGGCGCGTCACTTCGGCCTGCTGCGCATAGTCCATCGCGGCGCGTTTCAGTTGCTTGTCCGATGCCGGAAAACCGCAGGGCATGATGATGTCGAGCGGCACCGAAAAACACGCGGCAAGGCGCATGATCGTGCCGACATTCCCGGCGATATCGGGCTGATATAAAGCAAGGCGCATGCGCTCCGCATAGAAGCTGCGGGCCTCTTTGTCACCGACGCAGCAAATTGCTGTTGGCAAATGGGGCAGTTGGAGGCTATCAGGCCCGCGAAAGCGCCAGGGGGGCGTGTGTCATATAGTGTCCAGGATGCGTCAAACCCCTTGAAAAAGCCTGTGGTTGCGGGCAATGCGGCGCGGGATTGGCCGGCGCGGTTTCACCGTGAATCGGTCGCGAACAACAAGGGTTGAGTGCATGGCGACGCTAGAAGATACGGCAGGCATAGAAGGATCGGCGGAAGGGGACGGCGTTCGTCGGCGCGATTTCATCAACATAGCGGCGGTGAGTTTTGCCGGTGTCGGCGGCGTCGTCGCGGTGCTGCCGCTGGTCAACCAGATGAACCCGAGCGCTGATGTGCTGGCGATGGCGACGACCGAGGTCGATCTGTCCGGCATCGAAGCGGGGCAGGCGATCAAGACCACTTTCCGCAGCCAGCCGCTGTTCGTGCGTCAGCTTACCGCGAAGGAAATCGCCGAGGCCGATGCGGTCGATGTCTCGTCCCTGCGCGATCCGCAGACGCTGGAAGAACGCACCGTTGACGGCAAGAAGCAATGGCTCATCACCATGGGCGTCTGCACCCATCTGGGCTGCGTTCCGCTGGGTGCGGGCGAGGGCGAGAACAAGGGCGAATATGGCGGCTATTTCTGCCCGTGCCACGGTTCGCACTACGACACCGCCGCGCGTATCCGCAAAGGCCCCGCGCCCACCAATCTTGAGGTTCCGAGCTACACGTTCACCTCTGACACCGCCATTCTCGTAGGCTGAGGAACAGATCCATGAGTTTTCCCTGGGCAAATCAATACACCCCCAAGGCTCCGCTGATGCAGTGGATCGACGAGCGCCTGCCGCTTCCGCGCCTTGTCTACAATGCGGTCGGCGCGGGCTATCCCGTGCCGCGCAACCTCAATTATTTCTGGAATTTCGGCGTTCTTTCCGGCCTCGCGCTGGTGATCCAGATCGTCACCGGCATCATCATGGCGATGCATTATGGCGCCAATGAGCTGGTCGCGTTCGGCACCGTCGAGCATGTGATGCGCGATGTGAACGCGGGCTGGCTCATGCGCTATGCGCATGCCAATGGCGCGAGCTTCTTCTTCATCGTCGTCTATCTCCATATTTTCCGCGGGCTCTATTTCGGCTCCTACAAGGCGCCGCGCGAGATGGTGTGGCTGCTGGGCCTCGTCATCTTCCTCCTGATGATGGCGACCGCGTTCATGGGTTATGTGCTGCCCTGGGGCCAGATGTCCTATTGGGGCGCGAAGGTGATTACCGGGCTGTTCGGCGCGATTCCGGTCGTGGGCGAGCCGATCCAGACCTGGCTGCTCGGTGGTTTCGCTCCTGGCAATGCCGCGCTGAACCGCTTCTTCTCGCTGCATTATCTGCTGCCCTTCGTGATTGCGGGCGTTATCATCCTGCACATCTGGGCGCTGCATATTCCGGGCAGCTCGAACCCGACCGGCGTGGAAGTGCAGGGGCCGCAGGATACCGTGCCGTTCCATCCCTATTATACCGCAAAGGACGGCTTCGGCGCGGGCATCTTCTTCATCCTGTTCGCGATCGCCGTCTATTTCATGCCGAATGCGCTGGGTCATCCCGATAACTATATCGAGGCCAATCCGCTTTCGACGCCCGCGCATATCGTGCCCGAATGGTATTTCTGGCCTTTCTACGCGATCCTGCGCGCCTTCACCTTCGATTTCGGCATCCCCGGCTGGTTCATCCTCGTTCCGGCAAAGCTGATGGGCGTGCTGGCGATGTTCGCATCGATCCTGCTGCTGTTCTTCCTGCCCTGGCTGGACAACTCGCCGGTGCGTTCGGGCAATTATCGTCCGGTGTTCAAGAAGTTCTTCTGGATACTGATCGCCGACGTGCTGATCCTGGGTTATTGCGGCGGCGCACCGGCGGAAGAGCCGTTCGTGATGATCAGCCAGATTGCGTCGGCTTATTATTTCGCCCACTTCCTCATCATCCTGCCGCTCATCGCGGCCTTTGAACGGCCCGATCCGCTGCCCGGCTCGATTACCGAGGCGGTGCTGGCCAAGCATGATGGCGCTGCGGGCAAATCCGCCGCAGTCGCAGCCGAATAAGGGGGCATACGAAAATGGTTCGCATTGGTGCATTTCTCGTCGGCCTGTTCTTCTCCGGCTGGCTGCTGGTATCCTTCCTCGTCGGCGCGGTCGCGTATGTGAGCGAGCCGCCAGTGCCGACGGCGGAAAAGGAGTTCCACCTTCATCCCAAACATGTCAGCTTCAGCTTCGATGGCCCGCTCGGCCATTATGACAAGCAGCAGCTCCAGCGCGGGTTTCAGGTGTTCAAGGAAGTCTGCTCGGCCTGTCACGGCCTGAAGTTCGTCGCATTCCGTGATCTCGAAGCGCTCGGCTATAACGAAGCCGAAGTGAAGGCGATCGCCAAGAACTGGGCGATCAAGGCACCGGGCATCGACCCCAAGACCGGCGAGGCTTCGGCCCGCGAGCCGGTTCCGGCCGATCGTTTCCCGCTTCCCTTCGCCAACAATGTGGCGGCTGCAGCAGCGAACAACAACGCCATTCCGCCGGATCTTTCGCTGATGACCAAGGCGCGCCATAACGGCCCGGCCTATGTCTACTCGTTGCTGACCGGCTATCAGGACCAGCCCGCCGAGCTTCTCAAGAAATTCCCGGACACCAAGACGCCGGGCGGGCTGCATTACAACCCCTATTTCGCCAATCTCAATCTGGCGATGGCGCCGCCGCTGACGGCGGAAGGACAAGTGACCTATGGCGAGGGCCAGCCCAAGCCGACCGTCGACCAGATGTCGAAGGACGTCGCGGCGTTCCTGGCATGGACCGCCGAGCCGAAGATGGAAACGCGCAAATCGGCGGGTCTCGCCGTGCTGATCTTCCTGATCTTCGCTACGGGGCTGGCCTATATGTCCTATCGCAATATCTGGGCAGACAAGAAGCACTGAGCCGAAGATTTCGCGCAATGAAAGCAAGGGGCGGGCCATAAGGGTCCGCCCTTTTTCGTTATACGGCGGACAGGAATAGGCGACGCGCAGGAGTAGCGCGCAGGGCGCAAGGGCTGCGCCAGTGTCCGGCGATCATCTGTCTGTTTTCGGTAAGGAAATGGTGGGCGTGGCAAGGATTGAACTTGCGACCCCTGCGATGTCAACACAGTGCTCTACCACTGAGCTACACGCCCACATATGCTCGGTCGGCTTCGCATAAGGAAACCGCCAGGGGAGACGCGCTGTTAGCGTCGATCCCATGTTTGTGCAAGCCTTGTTTGGCCGCTAGAGACGTAATTTCCGTATTGCATAAAACAACGGGGGAAAGCGCGTTGGTCAGCCTGAATTTCGATGCCGGAGCGTCGCCGCCGGCCGCGCCGCCGCGCCGGGGGCGCTGGTATACTCATCTCTATGCGCAGGTGCTCGTCGCCATTGCTGCGGGCGTGCTGCTCGGGGTTTACGCGCCCGCGACCGGCGAGGCGATGAAGCCGCTGGGCGATGCGTTCATCAAGCTCGTGAAGATGGTGATCGCACCCGTCATCTTTCTCACAATCGTCACCGGCATATCGGGCATGCGCGAGCTGGCCGGGGTGGGGCGGGTCGCAGGCAAGGCGTTTGCCTATTTTCTCGCCGTCTCGACGCTGGCGCTCGCGGTCGGCCTGCTCGTCGCCAATATCGTGCAGCCCGGCGCGGGCATGCACATCGATCCCGCCTCGCTCGACGCCGCAAAAGTCGCCGATTACGCGCAGCAAGCGCATGACAGCAGCCTCACCGGCTTCCTGCTCGACATCATTCCTTCCACGCTCGTCGCCGCCGTCGCCGACGGGCACATATTGCAGGTTCTCTTCGTCGCCATCCTGTTCGGCATATCGCTGACGATGATCGGCGAGAAGGCGCAGCCGCTCAACGATCTCTTTGATTCCGCCACGCATGCGGTGTTCAAGCTGGTGTCGATCCTGATGCGCGCCGCGCCTGTCGGGGCGTTCGGCGCCATGGCTTTCACCATCGGCAAATATGGCCTTGAGGCGCTCGGCAATCTTGTCGGGCTGGTCGCCACTTTCTATGCGACCTCGCTGCTCTTCGTTCTGCTGGTGCTGGGGCTGATCGCGCGGGCTGCGGGCTTCCGCATCCTGCGCCTCATCGCCTATCTCAAGGCGGAGCTGCTGCTGGTGCTCGGCACGTCCTCATCCGAAACTGCGTTACCCAGTCTCATCGAGAAGATGGAGCGCGCCGGAGCCGAAAAGAGCATCGTCGGCCTTGTCGTGCCCACCGGATACAGCTTCAACCTCGACGGCACCAACATCTACATGACGCTGGCCGCGTTGTTCATCGCGCAGGCGACCGACATTCCTCTGTCGCTCGGCGATCAGCTCGCCTTGCTGCTCATCGCCATGATCAGCAGCAAGGGCGCGGCGGGCGTCACCGGCGCGGGCTTCATCACGCTGGCGGCAACGCTCGCCATCGTCCCTTCGGTGCCGGTTGCCGGGATGGCGCTGATTCTGGGCGTCGATCGCTTCATGAGCGAATGTCGCAGCCTCACCAATTTCATCGGCAATGCGGTGGCGACGATCGTGATTGCCGCCTGGGAAGGCAAGCTCGATCGCGTCCGGCTCGATGCGGCCATGGCGGGAACGCCCCTGCCATCGACCGGGGATGTCGAAACCATAATCGCGGATTGAACGGAAAGGGCGTTTACAGCCCGCTGGCGGTGTCGAGGCCGAACATCCGGTCCACTTCGATCACGAGATCGCGCAGGTGGAAGGGCTTGGAAAGCACCTTCGCCTGCGGCACGGCCTTGCCCGCCTTCAACGTGACCGCGGCGAACCCGGTGATGAACATGATCCGCATGTCGGGGGCGACCTTGGCGGCATGCTGCGCCAGCTCGATACCATCCATTTCCGGCATCACGATGTCGGTCAGCAGCAGGTCGAACCGATCGGTTTCGAGCAGGGGCAGGGCTGCGGTGCCGCGATCGACCGACAGCACATCATAGCCAGACCGCTCCAGCGCCCGCGCCAGATATTGGCGCATTGCATCATCATCTTCCGCCAACAAGATACGGATCATCGATCCCGCCACCCTCATTCTGTTTGCGCAAATAGCTGCCAGCCGATTTGCACGCTGTCAATGGTGCGAAATATGCCCGTTTTTTATGGATAAGCGCTTAACGATGGGAAAATGGGCAAAAAAACTGTATGAATGACGGCAAGATGCCAAAAATATGCCTATGAAGACAGACAGCAACGAAGCGTCAGGCGCCCTGTTCGACCTGTACGGTGCCGACGCTCCCGATTATCCGGTGCTGCTTTCGGTGCCGCATGCGGGCCGGGATTACAGCGATGCGGTGCTGACGCGCGCCCGCGTCCCCCATGCCGCGTTGCAACGGCTCGAGGACCGCCACGCCGATCTCCTCATCGCCCGGCTGCTCGATCGCGGCTATCCGGCCATCGTGGCGCGCACGCCGCGCGCGGTGATCGACCTGAACCGCGACGCGCGCGATATTGATCCCCGGCTCGTCGATATCATCCCCCCGGGTCAGCCCCTGGTGCAATCCGCCAAGCAGCGGGGCGGGCTGGGGCTGTTTCCGCGCCTGTTGCCGCGCTGCGGTGATTTATGGCGCGCGCCGATGTCGTGGGAAGCGGCGCGATCGCATATCGAAACGACGCACACGCCCTATCATCGGGCGCTGGAAGAGCATCTGGACCGGCTGCAAACCGAATATGGCGAAGTGCTGCTCATCGACGTGCATTCGATGCCGCCCTTGCCCGTGGCGCGCGGCGAGCGCCGTGTGGACGTGGTGATCGGCGATCGTTTCGGCGCGAGCGCGATGGGGCGTCTGGCCGAAGCGGCGCGCGCGGCTGTCGCCAGCCATGGCCTCGTCGCGGCGCTCAATCATCCCTATCCGGGCTATTATCTGCTCGACAGGCACGGCCGACCCGACAAGGGGCGTCATGCGCTGCAAATCGAAATATCGCGCGATCTCTATCTCGATGCGGCCCTGAACGAGGCCGGGCCGGGCCTGCGCCATATCCAGTCCATGCTCGTCGATCTTGTCGAGCGGCTGGGGCAGGAGCTGATTCGCGGAAGCTGGTCCGAAGCGGCGGAGTGAACCCGCCATCCCGGAGCGTAATCCATAATAACCACCCGCATAAAAAAACCACCCTATGCAAGCATAGGGTGGCCAGGTTCAGGGAGGAGACGCCCTCGAAGGGGAAGGCGTCCATGCACGCACCCGAAAGGGGAACAGATACGTGCATGAGCTATAATTAGGCGAGCGACTGTAATTTTTCAACCACTGATCATGACTAATGAAGCATTTTAGATCGATTACGACGACATTGGTCGCAACTCCTGGGCGGCGCGCGGAAGAAAATGGCGGCAGGACCGTCTCAAGTATCTGAAATCAGGCCGCGACTCGAAAAGCATCGTAAAAGCGTGAAACTGTCGATCCGAACCTTTTGATCGATAACCGATCCAGTTTATTGCGAATTCTATAAATAAAATGAACAGAATAACGGACCGGCCGGGCCGTTTTCGAGAACAGCCAAAGTCATGCCGCCGTAATATTTACGTCATGCTTCGGTGCAGCTCGCACAGCATGAGTCGTTATGCAAATGCGGCACCACCGGAAACCGGCCTTTCAGCCAGTTCCCGAACGACTATTCAGACTTGCCGGGTTCAGGCCACCGCTTCGGGAGCGGGCACTTCGGGCATCTTGCCCTGCTCGATCTGCTGCTGGAAAATCTCGCGCATCAACTGGAGCGAGAAGAGATGTGCGTGGATCAGCGGCAGCATGCCGCTCTGGTTGATCTTGCGCAGCTGGTCGCCGCGCATGTCGCGCAACTTTTCCTCATTGACCATGCGGAAGCCGCGATAGACGAACGGCTTGTCGTTACCCGGCATCTGGATGGCGACCTCGCCGTCCATCAACAGGTCCATATCCGCCAGCTCCTTCATGAACTGGCCGGTGCGATGCGCCGCCTGCTCGAATTCCTCGCAGAATTTGAGGACATTCTTCGTCAGCTCGGTCGGCTGCTTGTCCTCCAGCAGCAATTCGCCGTCCTCGAATTCCCCGATCGCGTCGGAGGTCGGATCGAAGCACAGCGACAGTTCGTCGCTATCCGGGCGCAGCTTGGCGAGCATCCAGGGGTAGCGGCGCACATAGGCGGGAACATAGGCCGCGCCACGCAGCTTGCCCTCATCGTCGAGAAAGGTGTTCACGCCCTCGTTGAGGCCCATCAGCGCCAGCGGCACCGGGTCGCTTCCCGCCGAAAAGATGATCGGCACGAAGCGCTGCGCGGTCACGAATTCGTCGATGGTCAGCGGCACCGCATGCTGGTTTTTCAGATAGGGCGCGGAATCGCTCGCACGGAAACGGAATTTCTCATGCTCGTTGCTGTTGAGCGGGACGAGGCCGTTGTAAAAGATCGGCAAATTGGCTTGGGGCGCGGTGGCCATTGTCACTCTCCGTAAGGGCAGATGTCCGGGCGCGCCGGAATCGAGCTGAATATGGCTGGGGCAGTAAAGCGCTCAGCCTTCCGATGCAAGCGGGATGAGCTTCTCCGGGTTCATGATACCGAGCGGATCAAGCGCCGTCTTGATCGCGCGCAAAGCTCCGATTCGCGCGGGCGAGGATAGCCGCCCCAGCTCGGCGCGCTTCATCTGGCCGATGCCATGTTCGGCCGAGATCGATCCGCCCGCCGCCACCACCGCATCATGCACCGCCCGGCTGACCGTTTTTCCCTGTTCCTCGATCCATTTCCGCCCCTCCGGCCCCTTCACCGGCGCGCGCACATGGAAATGCACATTGCCATCGCCCAGATGCCCGAAGGATGCGGTCGTCGTGCCGGGAAACGCCGTCTCTATCGCGCGCGCGCCGTCGGTCATGAAAGCGGGCATCCCCGCCACCGGCACGCTGATGTCATATTGCAGGGCGGGGCCGTCCGCGCGTTCCGCTTCGGATATGGATTCGCGCAGCCGCCAGAAGGCCTCCGCCTGCGCCCGGTTCTGCGCCAGCACGGCGTCGAGCGCTCCGCCGCGTTCGAGAAACCCGCCCAGCGCGCGTTCCAGCGGGTCCGGCGCATCGGGTGCAAAGCCGCTCAGGTCCGCCTCGATCAGCACATGCCACGCCGCCTGCGTCGCCAGCGGCGCGCGCGTGTCGGGAATATGGGCCAGCACATGCGCCAGACAGTCCGCCGCTACGATCTCGAATCCCTCGATCACCGGCCCCAATTGCGACTCGACGAAGCGCAGCAGATCGAGCGCGTCCTGCGGGCTGGCGACGCCCACCCATGCCGTCGTGCTGCGCGTCATCGCCGGGGCGAGCTTGAGCGTCGCCGCCGTCACCACGCCCAGCGTCCCTTCCGCGCCGATCAGCAAATGACGCAGATCATAGCCGCGATTGTCCTTCTTGAGCGGGACCAGCCCGTCATAGATGCTGCCGTCGGGCAAGACCGCTTCCAGTCCCTCGACCAGCCCGCGCATCGTGCCGTGGCGCAGCACCTGCGTGCCGCCCGCATTGGTGGAAATGAGGCCGCCGATGGTCGCGGACCCTTTTGCGCCGAGGCTCAGGGGAAAGCGCCTGTCCACCGCCTCGGCCGCTTCATGCAGGGTCGAGAGGATCACGCCCGCTTCGCACACCGCCTGATTGGCCGCCGCGCTGATCGAGCGGATGGCGTTCATCCGGCGCAACGACAAAATGAGCGCGCGGCCATCGGCCGGAGGCGTCGCGCCGCCGACCATCGATGTATTGCCCCCCTGCGGCACCAGCGCGATGCGATGCTCCGCCGCGATTTTCACGCATCCCGCCACTTCCTGCGTATTGGCGGGCGCCAGCATTGCCGCCGCCGCGCCATGATAGCGCCCGCGCCAGTCGGTCAGCCAGGGTGCGATGGCGTCGGCATCGGTAATGAGGCCCTTGGGGCCGAGCAGCGTGGCGAAACTGTCGAATGGAATGGAGGTGGACATATGCAGCTTTATCGGCGCAATTCACCTGTTGTTCAAGCATGGGCGGATATGCAACAGCATGACAATATAATGCATCGGGGAAATCGTTCGATAATCCGCTAAAAGGGTCGTGGTGAATCTGCTCTCGTTTCTGCTCCTGTCCACAATGACGGCCGGTTTGCCCTCGGATCATGATCCCGATCGGGGGTGGCAGGATTCAGGGGTCGAGCTTGCCCAGATGACGATCGAACAGCGCGTGATTATCCGCGTGCCGATGATCCGCCGCCCGCCGCCGCCGCCCATGCCCCAGAATGTGGCTCCCGATGACGGAGCCCGCCGGTTCGCCTGGGTGGAGCATAAAGGCCCCAAATGCATCGATATCGAGGATCTGCGTGCCGCGGTCATCACCTCTTCGCGCGGCGTGGACCTGATGCTGCGCGGCCACAAGCGCCTGCGGGCGCTGTTGGGCCGGGAATGCCGCTCCGCCAACCTCTATTCCGGTTTCTATATCCAGCCCCATGAAGATGGCAGGCTGTGCGCCGGGCGCGACAGGGTGCTGGCGCGCAGCGGCGCGGAATGTGAGATCACGAGCCTGCGCCGTCTGGTGGCGGAACCGGAACAGTAAGCGCCATCGGGAAATCGACGAGGGCGGCGAAATATGGCTGCACTAACGGTATTTCTTGACATTCGGGTGATTTTGGCCCCATGGCGCGGCAGTGCCGGAGGCAGGCTATTGCCTTGAACCCTTATCCCGGAAAACTTGATGAACTTTGCCGATCTCGGCCTCTCTGATGAATTGTTGAAGGCCGTAACCGAGGCCGGATACGACACGCCCACGCCCATTCAGGCGCAGGCTATTCCTTCCGTGCTGATGATGAAGGACATTATCGGCATCGCCCAGACGGGCACCGGCAAGACCGCCAGCTTCGTGCTGCCGATGATCGATATCCTTGCTCATGGCCGCTCGCGCGCGCGCATGCCGCGCTCGCTCATTCTGGAGCCGACGCGCGAACTCGCCGCGCAGGTCGCTGAAAATTTCGAGAAATACGGCAAATATCACAAGCTTTCGATGGCGCTGCTGATCGGCGGCGTGTCGATGGGCGATCAGGTGAAGGCACTTGAAAAGGGCGTCGACGTGCTGATCGCCACGCCGGGCCGCCTGATGGACCTGTTCGGGCGCGGCAACATATTGCTCACCGGCTGCGGCCTGCTCGTCATCGATGAGGCCGACCGGATGCTCGACATGGGCTTCATCCCGGATATCGAGGAAATCTGCACCAAGCTGCCGGCGCAGCGCCAGACCCTGCTTTTTTCCGCGACCATGCCGCCGCCGATCAAGAAGCTTTCGGACAGGTTCCTCACCAACCCCAGGCAGATCGAGGTTGCGCGTCCCGCCACCGCCGGAGCCAATATCACGCAATGGCTGGTGAAGGTCGATGCGCGCAAGAAGCGCGAGAAGTTGCGGCAATTGCTGAGCGCCGAGGACGTGACCAACGCCATCGTCTTTTGCAATCGCAAGACGACGGTGCGCGAACTGAACAAGAGCCTGCGCCAAAATGGCTTCGCATCGGGCGAAATTCATGGCGATATCGATCAGAGTGCGCGCATTGCCGAGCTGGAGCGGTTCAAGAATGGCGATATGACCATTCTCGTCGCCTCTGACGTCGCCGCGCGCGGGCTGGATATCAAGGGCGTCAGCCATGTGTTCAATTTTGATGCACCATGGCATCCGGATGATTATGTCCATCGCATCGGCCGCACCGGCCGGGCAGGAGCCACGGGCGTCGCCTATACCTTCGTCACCCCCGAAGATGCCGAGGCGATCGACAATATCCAGAAGCTGATCGGCACGAAGATCGACTATGCGGCGACAGGCGAGACCGGGGATGCCGCCGCTGAAGCCGCCGTCACCACCACCGACGAAAAGCCCAAACGGGGCAGGGGCGCATCGCGCAAGCCCAAGGAAGCCCCGGCAGCGAAATCCGATGAAGCGGTCGAAACCGCGCCTGCAAAGCCGGAACGTCCGGGCCGGAGGCGCGATCGGGACCAAGGCCGGGACCAGCCCCAAAAGCAGGGCCGCCATGCCGATGTCGACGGCACATCCGAAGATGGCGCATGGAACGGCCCCGTGCCGGGCTTCCTATCTGTTGGATTTTCCCTACAGGACGCCTGAACCGCCGACACTCAAAACGGCTGTGAAAATCGCATTGCCATGCGCCACCTCCTCGCTTATAGGCGACCGCCTTGGGGCCGTAGCTCAGCTGGGAGAGCGCGTCGTTCGCAATGACGAGGTCAGGGGTTCGATCCCCCTCGGCTCCACCAATCCCTGGACCATGATTTAAAACGGGGAGCGCGCATAATGCCGCTTTATGAATTTGACGGCAAAGCTCCGGTTCTCCCTGCGGACGGCTCCGCATGGGTCGCGCCTTCCGCGGACCTGATCGGCGACGTCCATCTCGCCGAGAGAGCCAGCATCTGGTTCGGCGTGGTCATCCGCGCCGACAATACCCCGATCACCATCGGCGCGCGCAGCAATGTTCAGGAGCAGACCGTGCTTCACAGCGATGAGGGCGTTCCCTGCACCATCGGTGAAGGCGTGACGGTCGGGCATCATGCGATGCTGCACGGCTGCACCATCGGCGACAACAGCCTGATCGGCATGGGCGCGACCATCCTCAACCATGCGGTGATCCCTGAAAACTGTATCGTCGGCGCGGGAGCTCTCGTCACCGAAGGCAAGACTTTCGAGCCCGGCAGTCTTATCGTGGGTGTGCCCGCCAAGGCCATCCGCCAGCTGGATGAGGTGACGATAGAAGGGCTGCGTCAATCCGCCGGACATTATGTCGAAAAGGCGCGCGCCTTCGCGCAAACCCTCAAACGGGTAGACTGACCCACGCAATCATTCGCGGCATGCGTCCACGGTTTCGAGGAGGATGCGCAAGGTCGGGCGATCGAGCAGCATGTCCGCATCGCCATGCGCGGCAAAAAGCAGCCCGATTTCGCGGGTGAAGGGAAAGTCGGCAAGGCGCGGCCGCACCACGCCCGGCGCATGAAAACTGTCCGGCATCACCGTCACGCCAAGGCCCGCCCGCACAAGGCGCAGCGCCTGATCGTCGCTCGTCGTGCGCGCGGGAAAGAAAGGGCGCACGCCGCGCGCGGTGAAATAGCGGCTGGTTTCCGAAAGCAGTTCGCAATGCCGCCGCACGATCATCGGGTTGTCGGCAAGATCCGCGCCGTCGATGATCTCTGCATGCGCCAGCGGGTGGCTGGCCGCCATCGCCAGCGCATAGCCTTCGCTGAACAGGGATTTGCTGCGTAACCGAAGCTGATCATTGCGCACTATCGTGAGCGCGACATCGATGCGTCCGCGCGCCAGACGTTCGAGCAGATCGCGCTCGCGCCCGCCGACAAATTCGACCTGCTCATTTATGGCAGCACCGCGCAAGCGGACGACATATTCCTCGATCCATGCGCCCGATATGCTGGCGAGGACGCCGAGCCGCAGCGTCGGCAGGTCGGTCTTGCCGTGCAGTTCCCGCTCGGCGGCGACAAAGTCGGCCTCGATCCGGCGGGCATAGCGCGAGAGCGAGACCCCGGCCTCGGTCAACTCTACCCGGCGATTATTGCGATGAAAGAGCGTGCAGCCGAGTTGCGCTTCAAGCTTGGCTATTCCCGCCGACAATGTAGGCTGCGATACATTGCAGGCCAGCGCCGCCTTGGAGAAATTACCCTGATCGATGACAGCAAGAAAATAGCGTAGCAGATATCGATCCATCATAGATAGTGTCTATGCTGTTTCACTGTATCTTTCAATTTTACATATGCACGGACGTGCTCTATTTTTCGCGCACGGAATATTTGGAGACAGATTGTCATGGACAGCTCGCTTTTTGCGCTCGGAGAAACGGCGGATATGATCCGCGAGAGCGCGGCCCGCTTCGCCGATGACAGGATCGCGCCGCTTGCCCAGAAAATCGATGCGGAAGACTGGTTCCCGCGCGAGGAATTATGGCCCGCCATGGGCGAACTCGGTCTGCACGGCATCACCGTCGAAGAAGAATGGGGTGGCCTGGGCCTTGGCTATCTGGAGCATGTGGTAGCGCAGGAAGAGGTGGCGCGCGCGTCCGCTTCCATCGGCCTCAGCTATGGGGCCCATTCCAACCTGTGCGTCAACCAGATCCGCCGCTGGGCCAGCGACGAGCAAAAGCGCAAATATCTGCCCAAGCTGATTTCCGGCGAACATGTCGGCAGCCTCGCCATGTCGGAAGCGAGCGCCGGTTCCGATGTCGTTTCGATGAAGCTGAAAGCCGAAAAAAAGGGCGATCATTATGTCCTCAACGGCACGAAATTCTGGATCACCAACGCCGCTTACGCCGATGTTCTGGTCGTCTACGCCAAGACCGGCGATGGCTCGAAGGGCATCACGACCTTCCTGATCGAGAAGGGCATGAAGGGCTTTTCCGTCGGCCAGAAGATCGACAAGATGGGCATGCGCGGTTCGCCTACCGCGGAACTGGTGTTCGACGACTGCGAGGTGCCCGAGGAAAATGTCATGGGGCCGCTGCATGGCGGCGTCGGTGTGCTGATGTCAGGCCTTGATTATGAGCGCACGGTGCTTGCGGGCATACAGCTCGGTATCATGCAGGCGTGTCTTGATGTGGTGCTGCCCTATATCCGCGAGCGCAAACAGTTCGGCAAACCCGTCGGCGCGTTCCAGCTCATGCAGGCGAAAATCGCCGACATGTATGTCGCGCTCAACAGCGCGCGGGCTTATGTCTATGCGGTGGCACGCGCCTGCGACGCGGGCCGCACCACGCGCTTCGATGCGGCGGGCGCGATATTGCTGGCGAGCGAAAATGCCTTTCGCGTGGCGGGCGAGGCGGTGCAGGCGCTGGGCGGCGCGGGCTATACGAAGGACTGGCCGGTCGAGCGTTTCCTGCGCGATGCCAAGTTGCTCGACATCGGCGCGGGCACCAACGAAATCCGCCGGATGCTGATCGGCCGGGAGCTGATCGGCGCATGAGCGATTTCATGCTTGATGCGCTGCAATATTATGGCGCGGGCGCGGCATTGCTGGCGGCGCTGCTGGTGTCGCTCGATCTTGGGCGGCGCGTCACCGGCTGGGCGTTTGTGCTGTTCGTGACCAGTTCGCTGGCGCTGATCGGCTGGGGATTCTGGCAGCCCGACAGCGAAGGTATAGGGTGGCAGAATATCGGCCTGCTCGCCATCAACTGCAACGGCGTCTATCGTTATCTCATCCGCAGGAAGGAACCGGCATGAGCGCACCTGTTCTCAACAGTCTGGTTCGCACCGACGATCCCGCGGTGCAGTCGCGCGCGGCGCATAACCGGGCTTTGGTGCATGAATTGCGCGCCCGTGTGGCGCGGGCCGGGCTGGGCGGCACGGAAAAATCGCGCGAACGCCATGTCGCGCGCGGCAAGCTGCTCCCGCGCGATCGCGTCGAGCGGCTGCTTGATCCGGGATCGCCTTTCCTCGAAATCGGCCAGCTCGCTGCCTGCGACATGTATGAAGGCGAAGTGCCCGGCGCAGGCGTGATCGCGGGTATCGGGCGGGTTTCCGGGCAGCAGGTGATGATCGTCTGCAACGATGCCACTGTCAAAGGTGGCACTTATTATCCGGTGTCGGTGAAAAAGCATCTGCGCGCGCAGGAGATCGCCGAGGCGAACCGTCTGCCGTGTATCTATCTGGTCGACAGCGGCGGCGCGAATCTGCCCAATCAGGCCGAAGTATTCCCGGACCGCGATCATTTCGGTCGTATCTTTTTCAATCAGGCGAACATGTCCGCCAAGGGCATCGCCCAGATTGCCTGCGTGATGGGCAGTTGCACGGCGGGCGGCGCCTATGTACCGGCGATGTCGGATGAAAGCATCATCGTGCGCAATCAGGGCACGATCTTCCTCGCCGGGCCGCCTTTGGTGAAAGCGGCGACGGGTGAGGAAATCAGCGCCGAGGATCTGGGCGGTGGCGATCTGCATGCGCGCAAATCAGGCGTGGTCGATCATCTCGCCGAAAATGATGAACATGCGCTGACGATCGTGCGCGATATAGTAGCGACTTTGCCGCGCGAGCGCACGGCGGACATCAATCTGGCCCCGCTGCTGCCCCCGAAATATGACCCTGAAGAACTATACGGCATCATTCCCGATGATGTCCGCGCGCCTTATGATGTGCGCGAGGTCATCGCCCGTATCGTCGACGGATCGGAATTTCAGGAATTCAAGGCGCATTATGGCACCACGTTGGTGTGCGGTTTCGCGCATATTCATGGCCTGCCGGTGGCGATCCTCGCCAATAATGGCGTGCTGTTCTCCGAAAGCGCGGTCAAGGGCGCGCATTTCATCGAACTTGCCTGTCAACGGCGCATTCCCCTCCTGTTCCTCCAGAATATCTCCGGCTTCATGGTCGGCGGCAAATATGAGGCGGAAGGCATCGCCAAGCATGGCGCGAAGCTGGTGACGGCGGTGGCGACGGCGCAGGTGCCCAAGGTGACGGTGCTGATCGGTGGCAGCTTCGGCGCGGGCAATTACGGCATGTGCGGGCGCGCTTACAGCCCGCGTTTCCTCTTCACATGGCCCAATGCGCGGATCAGCGTGATGGGCGGCGAACAGGCCGCCTCTGTGCTGGCGACCGTCCACCGTGACGCCGACACATGGACACCCGAGGAGGTGGAAGCCTTCAAGGCGCCGATCCGCCAGAAATATGAGGATGAAGGCAACCCCTATCACGCCACAGCAAGGCTGTGGGATGATGGCATTATCGACCCCGCACAAACCCGCGATGTGTTGGGGCTGGCCTTTACGGCATGTCTGAATGCGCCGATACCGGAGGTGCCCCGCTTTGGGGTGTTCAGAATGTGATGATGCGGGCGTCAGCTAACCTTGACCGTCATGCTGAACTTGTTTCAGCATCCATAGTGCCTCAGAGGCGAAAGCCCAAGCGAGGGCGCAAGGTCCGCCCAGTGTGGGTTGTCCCTCTCGATCAGATTGATCTTCCATTGCCGATGCCAGCGCTTGAGCTGCTTTTCGCGCAGGATCGCGCCTTCCATGTCGCCGAACATCTCGTATCGGACGAGCATGTATACCGAGTGGCGAGAAGTGAAGCCGGGGAAGGTGTCGGTGCGATGTTGATGCAAACGCATGATGAGGCTGGATGTGACCCCGATGTAGAGTGTTCCATAGGGCTTGCTGGCGAGGATGTATGTGCAGGGTTGCTTATCCATCAGAGTAAGGAACCTGCCGTCAAATGGACCCTGAAACAAGTTCAGGGTGACAATCGGAGAAAGAATTTGTGATGAAATCTCTCCTCATCGCCAATCGCGGCGAGATTGCCTGCCGCATCATTCGCACCGCCCGGAAATTGGGCATCCGCACGGTCGCGGTTTATTCTGATGCGGACGCCAGTGCGCTGCATGTGGGGATGGCCGACGAAGTCATGCATATTGGGCCGAGCGCCGCGCGCGAGAGCTATCTCATCGGCGACAAGATCATAGCCGCCGCCAAGACCACCGGCGCGCAGGCGATTCATCCCGGCTATGGCTTCCTCTCGGAAAATGCCGGCTTTGCTCAGGCGGTCATCGATGCGGGGCTGATCTGGGTGGGGCCGAAGCCCGCCAGCATCACCGCGATGGGCCTGAAAGACGCGGCGAAGGAGCGGATGATCGCGGCGGGCGTCCCCGTAACGCCCGGCTATCTGGGCGAGGATCAGGCGCCGGAACGGCTGCAAAGCGAAGCGGATGCCATCGGTTATCCGGTGCTCATCAAGGCGGTTGCGGGCGGTGGCGGCAAGGGTATGCGGCGGGTCGATGCGGCGGCGGATTTTGCCGATGCGCTCGCCTCCTGCAAGCGCGAGGCGGCGGCGTCCTTCGGCGACGAGCGCGTGTTGATCGAGAAATATATCCTCGCCCCTCGCCATATCGAGGTGCAGGTGTTCGGCGATGGACATGGCAATATCGTGCATCTGTTCGAGCGGGATTGCTCGCTCCAGCGCCGCCATCAGAAGGTGATCGAGGAGGCGCCAGCGCCCGGCATGGATGCGGAAACGCGCGCGGCGGTGTGCGCCGCGGCGGTCGCTGCGGCCAAGGCGGTCGATTATGTCGGCGCGGGCACCATCGAGTTCATCGCTGATGCCAGCGACGGCCTGCGCGCGGATCGGATATGGTTCATGGAAATGAACACGCGGCTTCAGGTCGAGCACCCGGTCACCGAGGAAATAACCGGCGTCGACCTTGTCGAATGGCAGTTGCGCGTGGCGAGCGGCGAACCGCTTCCAAAGACGCAGGAAGAACTGTCGATCAACGGCTGGGCGATGGAAGCGCGGCTTTATGCGGAAGACCCCGGCAAGGGCTTTTTGCCCTCGACCGGAACGCTCGATCTTTTCCGGCTGGAACCGGGCGAGGGCGGGCGTATCGATACGGGCGTCGTTGAGGGCGCGGAAATATCGCCATTTTATGACCCGATGATCGCCAAGGTGATCGCGCATGGCGACAGCCGCGATGAAGCGCGCCAGCGCCTTGCCGCCATGCTGGAAGCCAGCGCGATCTGGCCGGTGCGCACCAATGCGGGCTTTCTCGTCAAGGCGCTGGCGCATGCAGACTTCGTCAACGGAAATGTCGATACCGGCCTGATCGCGCGCGAGGGCGATGCACTGATGCCGCCCGATCGCCCTTCGGATGCAGCCTTGAGCGCGGCGGCCATGAAGATGGTGCCTTATTCGCCATTGGCGGGTTTGCGCCTCAATGCGCCCGCTCGCCGTATTGGCTCATTTCTTCTTGATGGCGCGCCGGTCGACATAGTGTTGCAGGGGAGGGGAGGCGACGACCCGGCCCCCTATCGGCTGGTGACGGAGAGCGGACAAGTATGGCGGCTCTCGCCCTGGCGTATTGAGGGGCATGCGGGCGGTGGCGCGGCGGATGGCATGATCCTCGCGCCGATGCCGGGACGCGTAATCGCGGTCGATGTTGCGGCGGGCGATAAAGTGAGCAAAGGGCAGAATCTGTTGACGCTCGAAGCGATGAAGATGGAGCATAGCCTGATTGCGCCCTTCGACGGCATAGTGACCGAGCTGAACGCGGTTGCGGGCGGGCAGGTCGAGGTGGAAACACTGCTTGCACAGGTGGAGCCCCGGGAGGCGGAACAATGAGCGGCAAATATTTTGACGAATGGCAAATGGGCGAGCGGATCGCTCATCCGATCCGCCGCACGGTGACGGAGACGGATAATCTCCTCTTCTCGACGATGACGCACAATCCGCAGCCGCTGCATATCGACGCAGAGGCGGCGCGCGCTTCGGAATTCGGGCAAATCCTCGTCAACGGCACCTTCACCTTCTCGTTGATGGTCGGGCTGTCGGTGGGAGAGACGACGCTGGGCACGCTGATCGCCAATCTGGGATATGACAGGCTGGTCATGCCCAAGCCGGTGTTCATCGGCGACACATTGCGGTGTGAAACGGAAGTCACAGGTCTGCGCGAGAGCAAATCGCGGCCCGATGCGGGCATCGTCACCTTCCTGCACCACATGCTGAATCAGCGCGGCGAGATCGTCTGCCAATGCGAGCGTTCGGCACTGCTGCACAAGAAACCGGCATGAGGAAGGCCTGACCAGATCTTGTCGGTCAATACTCCGGCAGTCCCTGTTCCGCGAAGCCCCATCCCTTGAGCATGGCCTGACCCGTGCGTTCGAGCAGAGCCCGCGTGTCGCGGATCGTAAAGCGCGCGGGTGTATCGATATCGCGCAACTCGTCCCACCCGACCGGAGCCGCGACGGGTGCATTGGCGCGCGCCCGTGCAGAATAGGGCACGACGGCGGTCGATCCGCGCTGGTTGCGCAGCCAGTCGATGAAAATCTTGCCCTTGCGTTTGGCCTTGCTCATCGTCGCAACGAAACGGTCGGGCTCAGCCATGCTCAATGCCTCGGCAAAACGATGCGCGAAATTCTTGTGGGTGTCCCAATCATGGCCGGGAGTGAGCGGCACGATGACATGCGCGCCCTTGCCGCCCGACAGCATGGCAAAGCTGACAAGGCCGATATCGGCCAGATGCCGCCGCAAATCGAAGGCCGCATTCTTCACGTCCTCGAAACCGAGCCCTTCATCAGGATCGAGATCGAAGATCATCCGGTCGGGCGCCTCGACGTCGTCGACATGCGCGGCCCAGCCATGGAACTCGATCGTTCCCATCTGCACGCATGAAAGGATGCCGTCCGCATCCTCCACATAGAGATAATCCTCGACGCCTCCGTCCTTCTCGCGGATCGGCACATGCATTACGTGATCGCCGAAGCTGCCGCTGTCATGTTTCTGGAAGAAGCATTTCCTGGCGCGCCCTTGCGGGCAGCGGACGAGGCTGATCGGGCGGCGCGCGGCATGGGGAAGCAGGATCGGCGCTATCGCGGCATAGTAATCCGCGAGATCGCCTTTGGTGAGCTTGCCATCGGGAAAGATCACGCGGTCGCGGCTCGTGATTTTGATAGCCGTTCCGGACTGCTCGGGAGGCGCTTTTTCCGCTTTCTCGGGTTTCACCTCCGCCGCCTCCTTGTCGCTGCGCAATCCGAGAAAGGAACCGTGACGCACCCGGCCTTCGGCGGTGAATTCGGCAAAGGCGACTTCCGCCACGAGATCGGGCTGCACCCATTTTGCGTGGCGTGTTTCGGCCGAAGGCGCTTCCAGCGGCGGTGTCTTGCGCGAACGGCCATCGAGCTTCCTCGCAATATCGGCCATGGTCGCGGCGTCGAACCCGGTGCCGACCTTTCCCTTATACACGAGCGCCTTGCTTTCGTATTGCGCCAATAGCAACGAGGCAAAAGGGCGTCCCTTTGCCTTGCTCGGTTGCCAGCCGACGATTACGAACTCCTGCCGCCGGGTGCATTTGACCTTGAGCCAGTCATGGGTGCGCTTGCCTCGATAGGGTGCGGCGGCGCGCTTCGAGATGGTCCCTTCCTGACCCGCCGAACACAGTTGGGAGAACAGCTTTTCCCCCACGCCGACGACATGGTCCGCGACGAAAATCGGCGGGCGGGCGTCGGCCAGCAGCGCGGCCAGCATTTCCTTGCGTTCCAGATTGCCGCGCCGGGAGAGGTCCTCGCCATCCAGATCCAGCAGATCGAACGCGTGGAAATCGAGGCGCTGGTGCTTGCCCTGCGCGCCATGCCCGCGCTTCAGCATCTCCTGCAAGGCGGAAAAGCTGGGGTTGCCATCACTGTCGGGAGCAGTGATCTCGCCATCGATTAGGCAGGACGGCAGATCAAGCGCGGCCAGCGCCTTGCAGAGCGGCGCGAATTTGTCGCTCCAGTCCTGTCCCGAACGGGTATAGGCGCGCACATCCTTCCCGGAGATCGCCATCAGACAGCGATAGCCGTCGAACTTGATTTCATGGAACCAGCCATTGCCGGTCGGCACGCTGTCGACCAGCGTAGCGAGTTGCGGTGCGCGAAAAGCAGGCGGCTCGGACGGCTTGCGCACCTTGTCCGACTTGCGCGCAATAGCGGCATTGTGTCGCGCCGCCGACTGCATTGCCTTGGCGAAAGTCTCGCCTTTCTTGTCCTTGAGCGATTGCTCGCCCGCGCCATCGTCCGTGATCTCGGCCATGCTGCGGCCGGTCAGCACGCTGGTGAGCTTCTGTCCCACCAGATCGTCGCTGCCGCCCGCATAGGGGTCGTCGATCTTGCACAGCAGCCAGTTCTCGCGCTTCTCACCCTTGCGCGGTTTCATGCGAACGAGCAGCCATTCGCCCTTCATCCGTTCGCCATCCAGCGTGAAGTGAAGATGTCCCTTGTCGATGTCCTTCGCGCTTTTGCCCTTGACGGGCGCCCATGTCCCACGATCCCACAACATCACCGTGCCGCCGCCATATTCGCCCTTGGGGATAGTGCCTTCGAACCCGGCGTAGCTCAGCGGATGATCTTCGGTGCGTACGGCGAGCCGCTTGTCGTCGGGGTCAAGGCTCGGACCGCGCGTTACCGCCCAGCTCTTGAGCACGCCGTCCACTTCGAGCCGGAAATCATAATGCAGCCGCGTCGCATCATGCTTCTGGACGATGAAGAGGTTTCCCTTTCCCTTACCCGACTTTCCGGCAGGCTCATCTGTTCGTGCGAAGTTGCGCTTGCGGTTATAATCCGCCAGCAGATCAGTTGTCGCCATGGTCGCGCTCCTTTTCCGGCAGCCAGCGTTCCATGCCTCCAATGACGATCAGCAAGAATACGGCAGTAGCCGTGCCGATCGCCACCAGAGGATAAAAGCCCGCGCCGCTCGCAATACCCAGCGTTGCGGTGAGCCATACATAGGCGGCGGTCGTCAGATTCTTGACGCTGCTGCCGCGCACGATGATGAGGCCCGCCGCCAATATGCCCGTAGCCTCGGCCATCCCCTGAATGACGCGGAGCGGATCGAGGTTGGAGTTTCGTCCGCCGAGCTGTTCATAGAGCAACAAGGAGGTGACCGTCAGCATCGCCGCGCTCAGTGCCACGAAGCTGTGAGTGCGCAGGCCTGCATCATATCCCTTCATCTCGCGGTCGAAACCCATGACCAGCCCCACCAGCGTTGCGACGCCGAGCCGCAACGCAAGCTCGCCGTCGGGCCAACCGAATGTCATGGGCGGGTTGAGGTCCATCAGGCGCGCTTTCGTTTCCGGGGTGTTTTGGTAGAGGAGGCATTGCCCTTGGGGGAGGCGGATTTGCCCTCGACGGACTCCTTGAGCGCCGCCATCAGATCGATGACGTTCGAGCCGCGCTGAGCCGCGGGCTCCTCCACCTCCTCGATGACGCGCTTGCCCTTGGCCTTCACTTTCTTGTCGATCAGCCCTTTGAGCGCATCGACATAGCGGTCGTGAAATTCGGCAGCGTCGAAGGGCGCGCTTTTCTTTTCGATCAGCGTTGCGGCGAGGTCCAGCAGTTCCTTGTCCGGCTTCGCATTACCGATCGACCGGAAATAATTGGCGGCCTTGTTGACTTCATCGGCATAGCGCAAAATTTCGAGGACAAGGCCGCGCCCGCACGGCTTGAGGCTGACAAGCTGTTCGCTTCCGCGCAAGGACAGTTGCCCTACACCCACCTTGCGCGCTTTGCGGAGCGCCTCGCGCAAAACGATATAGGCTTCCTCGGCCAGTTCATCGGCGGGAACGACATAATAGGGCTTCTCATAATAGAGCACATCAATCTCATCGGTATCGACGAACTGCACCAGCTCCAGCGTGCGCTTGCTTTCGAGCTTCACCGCCTCGATCTCGTCCTCCTCCAGCAACACATAATTGCCCTTGCCGATCTCATAGCCTTTCAGGATATCGTCACGGTCGACGGGGCCGACGCCGGGAACGACTTTCTCATATTTGATCGGTTTGCCGGATGGCTCATGGATCTGGCGGAAGCTGATCGACGCTCCGCTTTTGACGGCCGGATAGATTTCGACCGGTATGGAAACCAGCGCCAGCCTTATCTGCCCCTGCCAATATGCGCGTGCGGCCAATATTCGTCTCCTTCGACAAGCAAAACGGCGGGACGAAGCGAGGGTTCCAGTATGCCGCAAGGTCGCTTGTCGGCATCAGGTTTGTTTTATGAAGCGCCTCAGCGAAACAGATCATGTCTTTATGTTTGCAAACATATGACGGCTGGCCAGCTAGCGAGGACCGCGCTGATGGGCCTTTTCGGTATGGCGCAGGAAGCTCATCCGGCTTTCAGCAGAGAATCATCAGTGAGCTCAAATGACCATGGAACCGCCGTCAACCACAAGTATTTGACCTGAAATATGGCCGCCAGCGTCCGATGCTAGCAGCAATGCCGGTCCTTTGAGATCGTCAGGTCCGCCCAGTTTTCCAAGCGGCGTTCCTTCTACAAGGTAGTCACCGACATCGTTCAGTATAGCTCGAGTCATTTTTGAAGGAAAATAACCGGGTGCCAAAGCATTGACTCTGATGTTGTGCTGGCCCCATTCGGCGGCCAGGGCGCGCGTCATGTTCACCACTGCACCCTTGGCGGCGTTATAGGCGATGGTTCCCGGCTGGCGAGGGTGATGGCCCTGCAATCCCTCGATCGATGCGACATTCAATATTACACCCTTGCCTTTCGGGAAAAAGCTCTCGCGGGCAATCTTCTGCGTCAGCAGGAACAGGCCGGTGACGTTCAGGTTGATAACCTTGTTCCAGCCTTCAATCGAATGCGTTTCCGCAGGCTCGCCCCATGTGGCACCGGCATTGTTCACCAGAATGTCGATCATGCCATGCTGCGCTGTAACTTCATCACCCAGCTTGGCGACGCCCTCGGGCGTGCCCAGATCGGCCACGATGTAGTCCGCCGATATCGATTGATCGGCGAGGCCTCTCACCGCCTGCTCCAGCTCGGGCTGCTTGCGCGCCGCCAGGATCACATGACAGCCCGACTCGCCGAGCGCTTCGGCAATTTGCAGACCCAATCCGCGCGATCCACCTGTGATCAGCGCTTTGCGGCCTGTGAGGTCGAATAAATCCGCAACTTTCATGCGCAATCCAGCTCCCTGTTGCAAAACCTTTTCATGGAATTTCGACGTGGACCTTGGCTGAAACGGCAACCGCCTGGCAAGCCAAAATCCAACTCTCGGCCACTTCTTCGTCCGTCAGACTGTCCGCCTCGGTGACAATCATTCTCCTGCATGATGCAAGGTGCCGGGGCGTCTTCTGACGAACTATAATATCATCTGAATAATGTGGGCGCGGCTCCGCCGATTTTGTTAGGCTTCACATAGCCCTCAACGGAACCGCCGTTTTATACACCACAGGCCTCAGGGCAAAGCTTGTCGTGACCTGTCCGACGCCTTCGATTTTGGTGAGTTTTTGTCTCAGAAAATCCTCGAAAGCGGTGAGGGATTCCACGAGAATGCGAAGCTGATAATCAGCATCGCCCGACATGAGATAGCACTCCATCACTTCGGGAAAGGCCGCAACGGCTTCTTCGAAAATGGCAAGATGCCGGTCGTCCTGCTGATCGAGGCGAACTCGAATGAAAGCTGTGACCGGCAAGCCCACCTTCACCGGATCGACGAGCGCAACATAGCCGGAAATCACGCCGGATGTCTCAAGCTGTCGCAGGCGGCGCAGGCAGGGTGAAGGGGAGAGGCCGATACGTTCCGAGAGTTCCTGGTTGGTGACGCGGCCATCAATTTGAAGGTGCTCAAGAATGCGACGGTCAACTTTGTCGAGTGGGGAAGTTTGCGGCATATTCTGTCCTATTATGATGAATAATTAAAATTATATGCTGAAAAATAGCATGGTTTAGCCAAAAATAGCAAGGACATGCGCCACGGTTTTTTGGTAGGCGGTTTGTCTATTATGGGAGATTTCAATGGCGACCAGCCTGTCCAATAACCAGAACGACCTGATTGCGACTTTGGAGCAGCTGGACAAGCGCCTGTTGTGGCTTTCATCCTGGACCGTTCACAACGCGAACCATATCCGCAAGAAGCGCGACGGGCTGAAAGTCGGTGGGCATCAGGCGAGCTGCGCGTCGATAACGGCGATCATGGCGGCGCTGTATTTCCATGCGCTGCGCCCGCAGGACAAAGTGGCGGTGAAGCCGCATGCCGGGCCGGTGTTGCATGCGATCCATTATCTGCTGGGCAACCAGAGCCTTGAGAAGCTGCAGAAGTTTCGTGGGCTGGGCGGTGTGCAGAGCTATCCCTCACGCACCAAGGATACGATCCCCGTGGATTTTTCCACCGGCTCGGTCGGCCTTGGCGTGGCCATTACCGCCTTTACCTCGCTGGTGCAGGACTATCTCATCGCGCATGGGCAGGTGCGCGAGGAGGACGCGGGCCGCATGATCGCGCTGATGGGTGATGCGGAGCTGGACGAAGGCAATATCTACGAATGCCTGATCGAGGGCTATAAGCACGACCTGCGCAACTGCTGGTGGATCGTCGACTATAACCGCCAGTCGCTCGACAGCACGACGGCTGACCGCATGTTCCGCCGCTTTGACGATATTTTCGAGACTTGCGGCTGGCGCGTCATCACGCTCAAATATGGCAAGCTGCAGCAGGCGGCATTCAAAAAACCGGGCGGCAAGAGCCTTGAGGAGTGGATCGATAACTGCCCCAATGCTGATTATGCGGCGCTCACTTATCAGGGTGGCGCGGCATGGCGCGAGCGCTTGACAAGCGACATAGGCAAGAAGGCCAATGTGAAGAAGCTGCTCGACAGCTTCGACGATGATGCGCTTGCCGCACTGATGGTCAATCTGGGCGGCCATTGCATTGAAAGCCTGATCGAGGCTTTCGAGAGCGCGAATGACGACAAGCCGACCCTGTTCATCGCCTACACGGTGAAGGGCTATGGCACGCCGCTTGCGGGGCACAAAGACAACCATAGCGGCATGATGAACCCGCCGCAGATGGAACAGTTCCGCGCCGACATGGGCATCAAGGAAGGCGAGGAGTGGGAGCCTTGGGGCGGCCTAGGCGATAATGCCGCCGCGCAGCTTCAGGCGTTCATCGCCGATAGTCCGATCGCGCGGCAAAACGCAGAGATGACTGCGCTTGCGGTCGCGGTACCGGCTATCGCCGCGCCCGAAGGTGCGGAGCAATCGACGCAGGCGGCGTTCGGACGCATATTGCTCGACCTTGCGAAATCCGGTCATGAGATGGCGGACCGCATCGTCACCACCGCGCCGGACGTGACGCAGACCACCAATCTGGGCGCGTTCGTCAACCAGCGCGGCCTGTTCCGGCGACAGGAGCTGGCGGATGTATTCCACAAGGCTAAAATTCCTTCCGCGCAAAAATGGGCGCAACACGCCGCAGGGCAGCACATCGAGCTGGGCATCGCGGAGAATAACTTCTTCCTGATGCTGGCTTCGCTAGGTCTTGCGGCGCCACATTTCGGCACGCGGCTGCTGCCCGTCGGCACAGTTTATGACCCGTTTATCTCGCGCGGTCTCGATGCGCTCAACTATGGCTGTTACCAGGACGCGCGTTTTCTGCTGGTCGGCACGCCCTCGGGCATTACGCTGGCGGCGGAAGGCGGTGCGCACCAGTCGATCAACACGCCGCTTATCGGCATGGGCCAGCCCAACCTCACCTATTTCGACCCGGCCTGGGCGGACGAGGTGGCGCTGTTCATGGAACATGCGTTCGATACGATGCAGCGTCCCGATGGCAGCTCGGTTTATCTGCGGCTTTCGACCCGTTCGATCCCGCAGATCGAGCGCGAGAATGACGGCTGGAAAGCCGATGCGCTCAAGGGTGGGTATTGGCTCAGGCAGCCCGGCGACAATGTCGAGGCGGCGATCGTCTTTACCGGTGTCGTCGCGCCCGAAGCGCTGACCGCATGGGAAGAGCTGGCCGAGGATATTCCTGGCCTTGGCCTGCTCAACGTCACCTCGCCTGATCTCCTGCATCGCGGCTGGTCCGATAGCCGCGCGGCGCGCTGGACAGGCAGGGCGGCGGAACCCTGCCATGCCGAAACGCTGCTTTCCGCGCTGGCCCCGGGTGCTGGTCTTGTCACCATTATCGATGGTTCGCCCGGCGCACTGTCGTGGCTGGGCGGCGTCAAGGGTATGCGCGTGTCTCCGCTCGGCGTAGATCGTTTCGGTCAGACCGGCGACCTGCTCGACCTCTACCGCACCTATCGCCTCGATGCCGAGGCGATCGTCGATGCGGTCGCCGAACTCTTTTTAGGCTGAACTGATATGGCAATCGAACTCAAAATGCCCGCGCTGTCCCCGACGATGGAAAAGGGGACGCTCGCCAAATGGCTGGTGAAGCCGGGCGATGCTGTGAAGCCGGGTGATCTTATCGCCGAGATCGAGACCGACAAGGCAACGATGGAGTTTGAAGCGGTCGATGAAGGCGTCATCACCCAAGTCATCGTGCCCGATGGCAGCGAGGATATCGCCGTGGGGACTGTGCTGGCGCTGCTGGGCGAAGAGGGCGAGGCCATCTCCGAGCCTGCCATGGCGGAAGCCGCTGCCGCCCCAACCGAGGTTCCGGCTTCTGCCGCTCCAGTGGCGGCGCAGCCCGTGGAGTCAGCGCCGGCGCCCGTTGCGCCCCGGCACGACCCGGTGCCGATGCCGTCGATCGAGGATGGCGTGAATGCCACGCCGCTCGCCAAACGCGTCGCCGCCATCAAGGGCATCGCGCTTGCGGGCATCACCGGCAGCGGACCGCGCGGCAAGATCGTCAAGGCCGATCTGGGCCTGCCAGCGCTCACCGCCCCGGCTTCCGCCATTGTTCAGGCGGGCGCGATGCCTGCCGCTGCCATCGCGCCACCGCCCGAGGGCGTGCCGGTCGAGACGGTCAAGCTGTCGGGCATGCGCAAGACGATCGCACGCCGCCTGACCGAAAGCAAACAGACCGTGCCGCACTTCTATCTCACGGCGCGCTGCAATCTCGATCCGTTGCTCAAACTGCGCGGCGAGTTGAACGCAGGTCTTGAAAGTCGCGGTATAAAACTCAGCGTCAATGATATGCTGATGAAGGCGCTGGCCGTCGCGCTGCGGCAGGTGCCCGACGCCAATGTTCAGTTCGGCGGAGATGTGCTGCACCGTTTTGATCGCGTCGATATCTCGATGGCAGTTGCCATCGATGGCGGACTCATCACCCCGGTCATCAGGGGCGTCGATACGCTCTCGCTTTCGGCCATCGCACTGAAAGCGAAAGAGCTTGCGGCCAAGGCGCGCGACGGCAAGCTCGCGCCGGAAGAGTATCAGGGCGGCACAGCCTCGCTCTCCAACCTCGGCATGTTCGGCATCGACGAGATGTTCCCGGTGATCAACCCGCCGCAGGCGCTGATCCTCGGCGCGGCGGCGGGCGTCAGCCAGCCCTGGAACGTGAACGGCGAAATCCAGCTCGCCACCATCATGGCAGCCACCGCCAGCTTCGACCACCGCGCTATCGACGGTGCGGTCGCAGCGGAGTTCATGAAAGCGTTCAAGGAACTGATCGAAAACCCTGTGCTGATATTGGGTTAGGAGGGGCAATTGCTCGATCGATCTTCCTCAATCGCCGAACTGCGTGGCTCAGATATAATCCTGCGTACTCTGGCCGATCTCGGCGTCGATGTGATTTTCGGCTATCCGGGCGGCGCGGTTTTGCCCATCTACGATGAGCTGCGCGATCATCACAAGATACGCCATATTCTCGTGCGCCATGAGGCAGGCGCGGTTCATGCCGCCGAAGGCTATGCCCGCTCGACCGGAAGGCCGGGCGTGGTCTTGGTGACGTCCGGTCCGGGTGTGACCAATGTGGTCACGGGGCTGGCCGATGCGTTCATGGATTCTATTCCGCTCATCGTCATCAGCGGGCAGGTCCCCACGCATCTGATTGGTTCCGATGCGTTTCAGGAATGCGATACCGTCGGCATTACTCGCCACTGCACCAAATATAATTATCTGGTGAGGGAGACACGCCACCTCGAAGCTGTGCTCCGCGAAGCTTATGCTATCGCCACGACCGGGCGGCCCGGGCCGGTGGTGATCGACGTGCCGCGCGACGTGCAGGTGCATCGCGCGGAACTGGAACCACCGAAGAATCGCTGGGTGCGGCCTTCCTATCTGCCGGCCCATGATGCGAACCCCGCCCAGATTGAGGAGATCGTCGCCTTGCTGGAAGCGGCGGAGCGCCCTGTCCTCTATACCGGTGGCGGGATCATCAATGCAGGGCCAGGGGCGGCAGTCCAGTTGCGCGAACTTGCCGAACTGACCGGTGCCCCTGTCACATCCACCCTGATGGGGCTGGGCGCGTTTCCCGCGTCCTCTCGGCAATGGCTGGGGATGCTCGGCATGCACGGCACCTATGAAGCCAATCTGGCGATGAACCAGGCTGATCTTATCATTGCCATCGGCGCGCGTTTCGATGACCGGGTGACGGGGCGGGTAGATGCTTTCAGTCCGCATTCGCGCAAGGTGCATATCGATGTCGATCGCAGCTCGATCAACAAGAATATAATGGTCGACCTTGCTGTCGTGGCAGACGCGCAAGCCGCGCTGGAAGCCATTAATACCGCATGGAAGACAAGGAATGCGCACGCACCGGATCTGACCGAATGGTGGAGCCGCATCGAGGGTTGGCGCGCTGTGGACTGCCTCGCATTTGAAAGCGCTGAAGATGAGATAGCGCCGCAGCAGGCGCTCCGCAGCTTGTGGAGCGCCATCCGCTCAGGCAATCCCATCATAACCACCGATGTGGGGCAACACCAGATGTGGGCGGCCCAGCATATGGGCATCGAGACGCCCAACACATGGCTCACCAGCGGCGGCCTTGGCACGATGGGATATGGCCTGCCCGCCGCCATTGGTGCGCAGATCGGCAATCCCGGCAAGCTGGTGGTCGGAGTGACCGGCGACGCCTCGTTTCAGATGAACATGCAGGAGATGGCGACCGCGACCCAATATCGTTTGCCCATCAAGATGTTCATGCTCAACAATCGGCATCTCGGCATGGTGCGCCAGCTTCAGGACGTTGGGTATGGTGGGCGCTACGCCGAAAGCTATTCGGACGCATTGCCGGATTTCGTTTCAGTGGCGCAAGCCTATGGCTGGCACGGCATCGGGATTGACGATCCTGCGGATCTCTCGTCAGGAATCGCCGAGATGCTGGCATATGACGGCCCCGTTCTGGTCGATTGTCAGGTGGCCAGGCTCGATAATTGTTATCCGATGATCCCAGGCGGCGCAGCGCACACCGACATGTTGTTAGGCCGGGCAAGCGATGTCGATCAGGCTGGTGCGTCAGGGGCGGCGCTGGTTTGATATGTGCGGAGCTGGAGGCCTCCATCGTAGGGATGGTCTACTGGTCTAAGATAGAGTGACAGGATAACCTTATTTTCCGCGCCAGATGGGCTGGCGTTTTTCCAGAAACGCGGCAATGCCTTCGGCCTTATCCTCGCTGCTCAGCAGTGCAATGAACCGTTCGCGCTCGGCTACAATATGCGCGGTTTCATCCAGCATGTCCGCATCGCGGATGCTCGCCTTGGCGGCGCGCAAGGCGAGCGGAGCACGGCCCGCCAGTTTTTCCGCCAAAGCCAGCGCCTCGGACAAGGCGTGGCCGGTTTCTGTTACTTGCGATACCAGCCCGGCGTTCAGCGCTTCGGTGGCCGATACCGGTTCACCGGTCAGCACCATTTTCATCGCCAGCGCCCTGCCGACGATGCGGGGCAAGGTTGCTGTGCCGCCAGCGCCGGGAATGATGCCCAGATTGGTTTCGGGTTGACCGATCTTCGCTCCGTCGCCAGCAACCACGATATCGGCGCACATCATCAGTTCCGCGCCCGCGCCCAGGCACCAGCCTTCCACCGCGGCGATCAGCGGTTTGGAAAAGGCGCGAATGGATGCCCATGCCTTGAAGCGGGGTGTTTCGACCGGATCGTCCGACCCGCTTTGCATGAGCTCATTGAGATCCGCGCCTGCCGCAAAGACCTTTTCGTTGCCGGTCATGACGACCGCGCGCAGAGTATCGTCCGCATCCGCGGCTTCCAATGCCGACGCGATTTCCATCAGAACCGACGTGGCCAGCGCATTGCGGCGCTCTGGTCGGTTGAGCCGCAACAGTATCACGCCCCCGGTGGGGCGTTCGACCAATATGCCGCTGTCGTCAGGCATCGAAATCCAGCTCCACCTCGTCGGAAACCGGCACCGACTGGCAGGTAAGCACATAGCCCTGCGCGACCTCTTCCGCGGACAGCCCGTAATTCTGGATCATCTTGACCTCGCCCTTGATGACTTTCGCCCGGCAGGTTGCGCACACACCCGCCTTGCAAGCGAAGGGGGCGGGCATGCCCGCCGCGCGCGCGTTCTCGAGGATGGTTTCCTTTTCCGGATCGAAGGCGAGCTTGCGCTTGCGGCCATCGATGGTGAGGGTGACAGGTTTCCCGGCGGCTTTCTGTTCCAGTTCGCGCGCGGCGGCGAGCTGGGCCTCATCCATCTTGCCGACGGTAAAGCGTTCAATCAAAATGTTTTTCTTGGGAACACCGGCGTCCACCAAACCCGCTTCGGCGGCATCCATCATCGGGCCGGGGCCGCAGATGAACGCGGCGTCGATGTCAGAAGGGTCTATCAGCGATCCCAGCACGGCGGCAATCTTGCCGGTATCCAGACGGCCATTGAGAATATCGAAATCGCCTTCCTCGTCCTCAAGGAAATGATGCACGCGCAGGCGGTCCATGAAGCGGTCCTTCAGAGACGCAATCTCTTCAAGAAACATGATGCTGGCCGTCGAGCGGTTGCCATACAGCAGAATGAATCGGCTTTGCGGTTCAACGGACAGGGCCGTTTTCAGAAGAGCGAGAATAGGCGTGATGCCTGATCCACCCGCAAAGCCAACATAGCTGCGGCTCTCCGCCGGATCGAAATTCCACGTGAAGCTGCCATGTGGTGGCATGACCTCCAGCATCTGCCCGGCTTTTAGCGCGCTGTTGGCCCAGCTGGAAAAGCGCCCGCCCATGATTTGCTTGATCGCCACGCGCAGTTCGTTCTCATGCGGAGCGGTGCATATGGAATAGTTGCGGCGCACGTCTTCGCCATCGATGTCGGTGCGCAGGGTCAGGTGCTGACCGGGCGTGTACCGGAATGCATCCACCAGTTCCTCGGGCACGTCAAAGCGCAATGAAACGGCATCCGCGATTTCGCGGCGGACTTCGGTAATTTTCAAGGGATGAAAGCCGGTGGACATCTTGGCTCCTAATGACATTTGAATCTATCGAAGGGTTCGGCGCAGGCGTCGCATTGCCACAGCGCCTTGCATGGCGTCGATCCGAAGCGGCTGACTTCGTGCGTCCGGGTCGAACCGCAGCGGGGACATTCAACCTCGTCCTGACGATGCAGCGACTGGCTTGCGGCGTCTTTTGGCGGTGGAGCTATGCCATAATCTCGCAGCTTCTCTCGCCCTGCATCGGAAATCATATCCGTGCTCCATGGCGGAGACAGAATGGTTTCCAGCGCCACCTCCCGAAAGCCTGCGGCGTCCAGCGCCTCGCGTATAGAACGCTCGATCACCTGCGTTGCCGGACAACCTGTGTAGGTTGGCGTTATACGTACTGTGGCGCGCCCGGCGTCATCCGCGACCAATCCACGCACAATGCCCAGATCGACGACAGACACCACGGGAATTTCCGGGTCGGGCACATCCGCCAACACCGCCATGATTTGGTCCGTCTTCTGCCGGGTCAAGGCCGAGGGAGATTGCATCGCTTACCAGACAGCTTCCGGATGGGCGCGGGGCAGTACCTGCATCTCGGCGAGCATGTGCGACAGATGTTCGCTATGCTTGCCTGCGCGACCACCGCGCAGCGACCATTCGGAGATCTGGAATTCCAGCGTTGCCTGCTCAATTACCGCGGTAATCCGCTTGTCGAATTCGGCACGCAGTGTCGAACGGTCTACAGCGATGCCTTGTCGGGCGAGAACGGTTTCCATTTCGTCCATATCGAACATCTCGTCGACAAAGCGCCAGAACCAGTCGAGGCCTTCGGCCATACGCTCATGGCTTTCCTCCGTCCCGTCGCCCAGACGTATAACCCAGTCGCCGGAAAGCTCGGCGTGATAGCGCATTTCCTTGACAGTCTTGGCCGCGATTTCGGCGATGCGTGTATCGGTTGAGGTCATAAGCCCTTCGAACATCAGCACCGCATAGTTGGAGAAGAAGAAATGACGCGCGATGGTTTGCGCGAAGTCGCCATTGGGCTGTTCGACGAGCAGGCAATTCCGAAAATCTTCGGCGTCGCGGTGGAAGGCCAGCTTGTCGCCATCGCGGCCTTTTCCCTCGACTTCACCGGCATAGTTCAGGAACAAAGTCGCCTGACCCACCAGATCCAGTGCCAGATTGGCCAGGCTGAGATCCACCTCGATAGAGGGGGCATGGCCACAATATTCGGTGAGCCGTTGGCCGAGTATCAGGCTGTCGTCGCCAAGGCGCAGCAGATATTGGAAAAGAGTGTCATTCATCAAATAGGTCCTCTTCGGCGCGCTCACATATGCTTCACGGCGTCGGGAAGGTCGTAGAATGTCGGGTGGCGATAAATCTTGTCCATCGCTGGCTCGAACAGCTCGCCTGCCTGCGCCGGGTCGGATGCGATAATGTCCGAGGACTTTACGACCCAAAGGCTCACGCCTTCCATCCGGCGGGTATAGGTGTCGCGCGCATGTTTGAGCGCCATTTCCGCATCGGGCGCATGCACCGATCCGGCATGGCGATGATCAAGCCCGCCGCGCGTGCGGATGAATACTTCCCACAAAGGCCAATCCTTGCTCATGTCATTCTATCTCCTGTCAGGCGGCGACAGCGCTGCGACGAGCAGCCTGCTTTGCCGCATAAGCGTCGGCCCCCTCGCGCACCCATGCGCCGTCATTCCAAGCCTTACGGCGTGCTTTCATCCGGTCCTTGGCGGTCGGTCCGTCGCCGCGCACGACGGCGTAGAATTCGTCCCAATTGATTTCGCCAAAGTCATAATGGCCGCGTTCCTCGTTCCATTTGAGGTCCGGGTCGGGCACGGTGATGCCCAGCAATTCGGCCTGCGGCACGGTGGCGTCCACGAATTTCTGGCGAAGTTCATCATTGGTTTCGCGCTTGATGCGCCAGCGGATCGATTGCGCGCTGTTGGGACTGTTGTCATCAGGCGGTCCGAACATCATCAGGCTCGGCCACCACCAGCGGTTCATCGCGTCCTGCACCATGGCTTTCTGCGCGTCGGTGCCCTTCATCATCTGCAACAGCAGGTCATAGCCCTGGCGCTGATGAAAGCTTTCCTCCTTGCAGACGCGGATCATCGCGCGCGCATAGGGACCATAGCTTGTGCGCTGGAGCGGCACCTGGTTCATGATCGCCGCACCGTCGACCAGCCAGCCGATCGCGCCGATGTCCGCCCAGTTGAGTGTCGGGTAATTGAAGATCGTCGAATATTTGGCTTTGCCGCTATGGAGCGCCTCGATCATCTCCTCGCGGCTGGTGCCGAGCGTTTCCGCCGCGCAATAGAGATAAAGCCCGTGTCCGCCCTCATCCTGAATCTTGGCGAGCAATATGGCCTTGCGCTTCAGGGAGGGAGCGCGGGTAAGCCAATTCCCTTCGGGCAGCATGCCGACAATCTCGCTGTGCGCGTGCTGGCTGATCTGGCGGGTGAGGGTGCGCCGATAAGCCTCGGGCATCCAGTCCTTGGGCTCAATGAATTCATCCGCTGCCACACGCGCCTCGAATGCCGCGAGCAGCTCCGGGTCTTCCATGCTGAGCGGCTTGTTCTGCTGAGCCGCTTTCTTGTCCAGTTCCGTCGTGTACATCGTTATCTCCTCGTGAGGTTCAGTATATAATTAACCGACCGATCGGTCAATAATTAAATTCAGCGGATTAACTGGTGGCTCAGGGATTTATATTTTCTCGATGATGGTCGCGATTCCCTGCCCGACGCCAATGCACATGGTGCACAGCGCCTTGCTGCCGCCGGAGCGGACCAGCTCTTCTGTGGCCGTCATGACAAGCCGCGCGCCGGACATCCCGAGTGGGTGACCCAACGCGATAGCGCCGCCATTGGGGTTAACATGCGCCGCATCGTCAGGCAGGCCCAGTTGACGCAGCACGGCGAGCCCCTGCGCGGCAAATGCCTCGTTCAGCTCCACCACATTCATATCGCCGATCTCGAGGTTAAGCCGCCCCAGCAGCTTCTGACTGGCCGGCGCAGGGCCGATACCCATAATACGCGGCGGCACGCCCGCAACGGCGCCGCCCAGAACCCGCGCGCGCGGAGTGAGGCCATATTTCTCGACCGCCGCCTTGCTGGCGATGATGATCGCGGCCGCGCCATCATTGACGCCCGAAGCATTGCCTGCCGTGATCGTCCCGTCGGGGCGCACGATAGGGCGCAACTTGGCCAGCGCCTCCATGCTGGTTTCGCGTGGATGCTCGTCTGTATCGACGACAATGGGATCGCCTTTGCGTTGTGGAATGATGACCGGCACGATTTCGGCGGCAAGGCGGCCACTGGCCTGTGCGGCGGCGGCGCGGCGCTGGCTTTCCACCGCGAACCTGTCCTGATCCTCGCGGCTTATCTTGAAGTCGTCCGCCACATTCTCGGCAGTCTCCGGCATGGAATCGATGCCGAATTCCGCTTTCAACTGCCTGTTGACGAACCGCCAGCCAATAGTTGTGTCATAGACGGCGTTGGAACGGGAGAAGGCACTCTCGGCCTTGGGCATAACGAAGGGTGCGCGGCTCATGCTCTCGACACCGCCTGCAATAATGAGGTCCGCCTCGCCGGCTTTAATGGCACGCGCAGCATAAGCCACGGCGTCCATGCCCGATCCGCACAGGCGGTTGATCGTCGTACCCGGCGCATCTTCGCCAAGGCCCGCCAGCAAAGCCGCCATGCGCGCGACATTGCGATTGTCTTCGCCCGCCTGATTGGCGCAGCCCATTATGATATCGTCGATATGGCCGACGATGGCAGGGTTGCGCTCCTTCAGGGCACGCAGCGGCACCGCGCCCAGATCGTCCGGACGAACCGCCGACAGCGCGCCACCATAACGGCCGATCGCGGTACGTGCGGCATCACAGATAAAGGCGTCAGCCATTCTCGTTCTCCTCGGTATCTGTTTCGATGATCGGACCGCCGATGATGCGGGACTGGCCCTGAAATTGTGCGATGGCCCTGCCATCTGCCGTTCGCACGGCGACGCTGTAGGAGCCGCTGCGGCCCGATATCGCGTCTTCGCTCGCCTCGGCTATCACTATATCGCCCTCTCGCGCGGGGGAGAGGAAGATAATCGATGCGCTGGCGGCCACGGCAGTCTGGTTGCGGCTGTTGCAGGCATAAGCGAACGCGGTGTCGGCCAGTGCGAAGATCATGCCCCCATGGGCTGTGCCATAGCCATTGGTCATGTCGGCGCGTAGCGTCATGCTCAGCCGGGAATAGCCAACGCCCGCTTCTTCAATCACGATTTCCCATGTTTTGCCGGTGCCTTCGCTGGCCAGCATATGCTCAGCGATCTTGCGCGCCAATATATTGGACTGCTCGCTCATCGGGTGGCTGCCGCCGGTTCGTCAAAAAGCGGGGAGGGCAGGTACATATCGTCGCCACTCGCCCGGGCAATGTTCTCAAGGGTGTCGGACAAGCGGCCATAGCCAAAGCGCGCAGCCCATTCCAAAGGCCCTTCGGGATGGTTCGCACCGAAGCGCATGGCGGCATCGATATCTGCCGGGCTGGCGACTGCATCGGTAACGGCGTCGGCGGCGGCATTGGCCAGCTGCGCCAGCGTTCGCAGGACGATCTGCCCGGGTCGGTCGGGTATCTGCAGCAGTTGTTTGCCAAGCAATTGCGTCAGACTTGCGGCTGTTTGGGCCGCAATGGCGCTTTTGGCCGTGACCAGCCAGATCGAGGCTCGTGCAAAGTCACGCGCCTGATCGACCAACACATCGGCGTCGCCGCGTGTGGCGAGCGATCGCCCATCGCCCAGCGCCATCACGCAGCCGTCTACTCTCAAGCTGTCAGCAGGCAAGGCGTCACTGATCGATACAGCGATCCCCGCATCGCGCGTCATATCGATGATTTCCCTGATCCCGCCATGTTTCACCGCAACCTCGATTGCTCTGGGAGCGGTCGCGGGTTCAACATATTCGGGGTTAGGCAGGTCCGCGCTATAATCATAGACGCCGCGCTCGCATTTGCGGCCCAGCCTGCCCCCATCATAAAGCGCTTGCTGGCTGGGTTGAGGACGAAAGCGGGTCTTGCCATCATACGCGTCGTAGACGAAGCGGGCGACGACATAGTTCACGTCATGGCCGATCATGTCGGCCAGAGCGAGCGGTCCCATGCGGAAGCCGCCCGCAGAAGTCAGCGCATGATCGATGATCGCAGGATCGATGCCTTCGCCCAGCGCCGCAAACCCTTCTGCATAATAGGGGCGAGCGACACGGTTTACGATGAACCCCGGCACATCGCGCACGCGCACGGCAATCTTGCGCCATTGCTGCATCAACCCGAGCAGGGATGCGATGACTGCCTCGTCTGTTCTCTCCCCCGGGATGACTTCAACCAACTTCATGACAGGCACTGGGTTGAAGAAGTGAAGTCCCGTGAAACGCTGTGGCCGCTTTATAGTATTGGCCAGTGCATTGATGGAAAGAGAGGAGGTATTGCTAGCGAGGAAAGCATCAGGCGCTATCAGTTCTTCAAGCTGGCCGAACAGACTGGTCTTGATCTCCATATTCTCGATGATCGCTTCGATTGCCAGTCGGGCCGGAGCGACTTCAGCCATGTCTGTCGTCCAGTGAACTCTGGACAGGGCCGTCTCGCTTTCATCAACGGTCATTTTTCCGCGCGACACCAGCTTGGCGAAGCTGTCTGCGATACCGGCCCGGCTGCGTTTGAGCGCGTCATGTGTGGTGTCCACGAGAATGACGGGGTGTCCTGCCTGAGCGGCAACCTGCGCTATTCCGCTTCCCATTGCACCGGCGCCGATCACCGCGATGGTCGAATCTGTCTCTATGCTCATGGCATCGAGCCTTAGCGGCAAAATTAGCCCTTGCCAATAAATGTCCGATCGGACAGTCTATTAATATAGGCATGAGGAAAGAAGAATGCAGTTCGAGACGATTCGCTACGCCGTGCAGGATGACGTGGCCCGTATCACACTTGCTCGGCCCGACCGGCTGAACAGCTTCACGGCACAAATGCACGAGGAGCTGGCTATCGCATTGGATGCAGCAGATACGGATGAAGCGGTGCGCGCCATTTTGTTCACCGGAGAGGGGCGCGGGTTTTGCGCCGGCCAGGATCTCGCGGATCGTGCGGTTTCTCCCGGCGGGGAAGCTGTCGATCTGGGCGTGACTGTTGAAAAATACTGGGCGCCGCTGGTGAAACGGCTGGCTTCACGCGACAAGCCTGTGGTGTGCGCCGTCAATGGCGTAGCGGCTGGGGCAGGGGCCAATATTGCGCTGGCATGCGACATTGTGATCGCGGCGCGCAGCGCCAGGTTCATACAGTCCTTTGCCAATATCGGGCTCATACCCGATTCCGGCGGCACCTGGATATTGCCCCGTGTCATCGGTCAGGCACGTGCGCTGGGATTGGCACTGACCGCCGAGCCGCTGGCCGCCGAGAAGGCCGAGCAATGGGGGCTGATCTGGAAATGCGTCGATGACGACGCGCTGGATCAGGAAGCATCTGCGCTTGCCGCGAAACTCGCGGCCGGTCCGACGCGCGGCCTTGCCGCCACCAAGCATCTGATTCGAGCTTCGATAAGCAAATCCCTCGATGAAGAACTGGACATCGAGCGCGATATGATGCGCGAACTGGGCTTTAGCGCGGACTATCAGGAAGGCGTCGCCGCCTTCATGGAAAAACGCAAACCGAACTTCACCGGGCACTGAGAGCGGTGCTCGAAAAAATTGCCAAAGAGGAACAGACATGACCCTGATGCTCAAAAATTATGCGCAGGACCAGTGGTTCGAAGCGACAGATGGGCTGGCCGACATCCATTCTGCGGTCAACGGCTCCGTTGTGGCGCGCACGGGTACGCAAGGTCTTGATTTCAAGGCGATGCTCGATCATGCGCGCCGCGTTGGCGGAACTAATCTGCGTAAGATGACGATCCACGAACGCGCCTACATGGTGAAGGCGCTGGGCACCGCGATCATGGAGCGCAAGGAAGAACTTTATGCGCTTTCGACCGCTACCGGCGCGACCCGCACCGACAGCTGGATCGATATCGAAGGCGGTGCGGGCACGCTCTTCACCATCTCCTCAAAGGCCCGCCGCGAATTGCCTGACGACATTATTCTCACCGATGGCGACTTTGAGCCGATTGGCCGCAAGGGCACGTTCATCGGCCAGCATGTCTACACCTCGCTTCAGGGCGCAGCGGTGCATATCAATGCGTTCAACTTTCCGGTGTGGGGCATGCTGGAAAAGCTGGCGCCGACCCTCATCGCAGGCGTGCCTGCCATCGTGAAGCCCGCGACGCAAGGTGCGCAGCTTACCGAAGCCTGCGTCCGCATCATGCTGGAAAGCGGGGTGCTGCCCGATGGCGCGCTGCAACTTGTCGTCGGTGGTGTTGGCGACCTCCTCAATCATCTGACATGTCAGGATGTGGTGTCTTTCACCGGATCCGCCGCGACGGCATCCAAGCTGAAGAACCACCCGGTTGTCATGCGGGAATCCGTGCGTTTCGTGGCTGAGCAGGACTCTCTTAATGCCTCGATTCTTGGTCCGGATGCCGGTCCCGGAACCGAGGAGTTCGATCTGTTCGTCAAAGAGGTGGCGCGGGAGATGACGACGAAGGCGGGCCAGAAATGCACCGCCATTCGCCGCACGCTGGTTCCCGAGGCTTTCATCGACGATGTGCAGGAAGCGATAAAGGCGCGCCTCGCAAAAGTGGTGGTCGGCGACCCCGCTACCGAGGGCGTCACGATGGGCGCGCTTGCTTCCTTGCGCCAGTTGCACGATGTGCGCGAAAAGGCCCGCGAAATCGCTACCGAGGCAAAGCTGGTCTTTGGTGACCTCGAAAAAGTCGAAACCCTGGGTGCGGACGCCGCCAAGGGTGCATTCATATCGCCGCTGCTGTTCCGGCTGGACGATCCATGGGGTGCCAAGGTCGTGCATGACGTGGAAGCATTCGGCCCGGTATCCACTCTCATGCCCTATAAGGACATTGATGATGCCATCGCCCTCGCCAATCGTGGCATGGGGTCGCTGGCGCTGTCGGTCTTTACCTATGACCCCGCCACCGCTCGCCAGTTCATCATGGGAGCGGCGGCCTGGCATGGCCGCATCGTTCTCATCGATCGGGATTGCGCGCGGGAATCCACTGGTCACGGTTCGCCCTTGCCGATGCTGGTTCATGGCGGGCCGGGCCGGGCGGGCGGCGGTGAGGAGCTGGGCGGCGTGCGCGGCGTCAAACATTATATGCAGCGCAGCGCGCTACAGGGCAGTCCGCGTACATTGTCTGCGGTCGTCAACACATGGCTTCCTGGCGCTCCCCAACCCACGGGGGAAGTTCATCCGTTCCGCATGACATTCGGCCAGCTGGAGATTGGTTATACGCTGTTCACGCAGCCGCGCACCATCACCCTCGATGATATTGAGCATTTCGCGCATTTCACCGGCGATACCTTCTATGCGCACATGGATGAGGAGGCAGCCGCCGCCAATCCGTTCTTCCCGGGACGTGTAGCGCATGGCTATCTGATCCTGTCGTTTGCGGCAGGACTGTTCGTTGATCCTGCGCCGGGCCCTGTTCTCGCCAATTATGGTCTTGAAAATCTTCGCTTCCTGAAGCCCGCACCTGCCGGTACGGCGATCAAGGTCGCGCTGACGGTCAAATCGAAGGCGATGCGCAAGGCAGGCGAGTATGGCGAGGTCAAATGGACCGTAACCGTGACCGATCAGGACGACGAGGTTGTCGCCACCTATGACCTGCTGACCATGAACGCTGTTTAGGGCATTGGCACTTTGCCAGCGGCCGCACTGGAAGAGGCGTAATCGCGCGGGTATAATCGAATCACAGGTTTTCGAACTGCTCGCGAGATAATGATGCCTTGTCGGCCAGCGGCGATCCGCTTTACCGCTTCGCCAGCCTTCTCTCGATCGCCTGCCACAAAAATCCGAACTGCTTCGCCGCCGGGGTGGTGCCCGCGAACTCACCGATAGGCTTGCGCTTCGAGGCCATCTGCTCGACGGCGCTGGCCATCGGGATGGTGGGCCAATTGGGGTTTTCCTCCATCGCCGCGCGGTGCAGGCTCCGCCTTCGGTCGACCATCGAATAGACCGGCAATATCGGCGCATGGCTGCCGCCGTTCTGCACCAGATAGCGCGCGACTTCGCCCAGCGCCCGTTGCGACAGCGGCGAGGGGATCACAGGCGCGACGATGATGTCGGCGGCGCGCAACACCTGCTCGCTGGTTTCGGTGAGGCCCGGCGGGCAATCGAGGATGATGCGGTCATAGCGCTTGCCCAATCCCTCGATCAGCTTCGCAAGCCGCTTCTTCTTGCCCAGCTCGAAGAACAGCCGGTCGAGCCCGCGCAGCGACGTGTCCGCCGCGATCAGGTCGATACCCTCCACCGTCGTCGGGCGGATGAGCGATTCGATGTCCACATCCTTGCTGAATATCGCCTGCGCCTCGTCGCGGCCCTTGGCGTTGGCGGAAAGCAGCCATGTCGCCGCCGCCTGCGGATCGAGATCCCACAACAAGGTCTTGCGGCTGCTGTTCTTCGCCGATGCCCAGGCGAGGTTCACGGCAAAGGTGGTTTTGCCCACGCCTCCCTTGAGGCTGTAGACTGCAACGGTGGCCAGTTTCACATCTTTACCCATAGCGTGCGAGGCTAACCTGCCTGACACGGTCCCGGCAAGCAGTTAGATCAACTATTTGTTACGCTTTTGGGACAGAAGGGATCAGAGAATCTCGCGCACCACGTCCTGCGGGCGGCAAAAGCGCACGCCCTTGTCCGTCTCGACGAAAGGCCGGTTCACATAGGCGGGGTTGGCGGTCATCGCGTCGAGGATCGCATCGTCGCTCATGCCGGGCAGGCCGCGCTCCTCGGCATCGGTGCCGCGCAGCCGGATCGCCTCTTTGGGGGTCAGCCCCGCATCGCGGATGATCTGCGCCAGCTTCTCGCGGGTGTAAGGGGCTTTCAGATATTCGATCACCGTCACGTCGACGCCCGGTGTTTCCTGCAAGATCGCCAGCGTCTTGCGCGATGTGCCGCACGCCGGATTGTGCCATATGGTTGCGTTCACGATGCGCCCTCATCCTTGGCGAGCCATTCCTCAAGCCATTTGATCGTATAGTCGCCATTCTGGAATTCGCTGTCGCGCAGCAGTTTCTGGTGCAGCGGGATCGTGGTCTTCATCCCCTCGATCACATATTCCTCCAGCGCGCGGCGCAACCGCATGATCGCGCCTTCACGGGTGCGGCCATAGACGATCAGCTTGCCGATCATGCTGTCATAATAAGGCGGCACCTTATAGCCCTGATAGAGGCCACTATCGACGCGCACATGCATGCCGCCCGGAACATGATAGCTGGTGACGGTGCCGGGCGAGGGCGCAAAGGTCTGCGGGTCTTCGGCATTGATGCGGCATTCGATGGCGTGGCCGGAAAAGACGAGGTCTTCCTGCGCCACTGACAGCGGCCGTCCTTCAGCGATGCGGATCTGTTCGCGCACCAGATCGACGCCGGTAATCATCTCGGTGACGGGGTGCTCGACCTGAAGCCGGGTGTTCATCTCGATGAAGTAGAATTCGCCGTCTTCATACAGGAACTCGATGGTGCCCGCGCCGCGATAGCCCATGTCGGCCATCGCCTTGGCGACGATGCCGCCCATCCGGTCCCGCTCCGCCGACGAAATGACAGGGGAGGGCGCTTCCTCCAGCACCTTCTGGTGTCGTCGCTGGAGCGAGCAGTCGCGTTCGCCGAGATGGATGGCGTTGCCCTTGCCGTCTCCGAAAACCTGAAATTCGATATGACGCGGATTGCCGAGATATTTTTCCATATAGACGGTGTCGTCGCCGAACGCCGCCTTGGCCTCGCTGCCCGCCTGGCTCATCAGGGTTTCGAGCTGGCTTTCCTCCGGCACGACTTTCATGCCGCGCCCGCCGCCGCCGCTCGCGGCCTTGATGAGCACCGGATAGCCGATTTCGCGGGCGAGTTTCTTCGCCTCGGCTACATCCTTGATCGCGCCCTCCGATCCGGGGACGAGCGGCAGGCCCAATGCGCCTGCCGTGCGTTTCGCTTCGACCTTGTCGCCCATGATGCGGATATGTTCGGGCTTGGGGCCGACGAAGATCAGGCCATGCGCTTCGACGATTTCCGCGAATTGCGCGTTTTCCGAAAGAAAGCCATAGCCCGGATGGATCGCGTCCGCGCCGGATATTTCGGCGGCGGAAATGATGTTGGCGATGTTGAGATAGCTGTCGCGCGCTGCGGGAGGTCCGATGCAGATGGCTTCATCGGCAAGGCGGACATGCATGGCGTCGGCATCGGCGGTCGAATGGGCGGCAACCGTCTTGATGCCCATTTCATGACAGGCGCGGTGGATGCGCAGCGCAATCTCGCCGCGATTGGCGATCAGCAGTTTTTCAATCGACATGGTTTGCCTTTACTCGACAACGACCAGCGGCTGATCGAATTCGACCGGCTGACCATTGTCGACCAGAATCGCTTTCACGGTGCCGCCCGTGGGCGCGGTAATCGGATTCATCACCTTCATCGCCTCGACGATGAGCAGCGTGTCGCCCGCCTTCACCTGATTGCCGACGTGGATGAATGGCGCGGCGCCCGGTTCGGCGGCGAGATAGGCCGTGCCGACCATCGGCGATTTGACCGCATTGGCGTTGCCTGCGGGGGCGGTTTCTATCGTCGGAGAGGCTGATACGACCGGGGCCGTCGCTGGAGCGACAGCAGGAGCGAACATCGCGGGTTGCGCGGCGGCGGCCTGCACCTTGCGCGCGACGCGTATCTTGCGGTCGCCATCTTCCACCTCGATCTCGGTCAGGTGGGTGGTGTCCAGCATTTCCGCCAGTTCGCGCACCAGATTGACGTCGATCTGCATTGCGCCCTTGTCAGTTTTTTCGTTCATATGCCCTCGGATAAGGTGATCGGCTGTGATGATGGCTATAGCGCCTATTGCGCTTTGGCGCGCGGTGCAACCGGTTAAAGCTCCAGCGCGGCCTCCAGCGCCAGCATATAGGACATGGGGCCGAAGCCCGCGATAGTGCCTTTCGCGCCCATGCCGACATAGCTTTTATGGCGGAAAGCCTCGCGCGCATGCGGGTTGGAGAGATGCACCTCGATGACCGGCACCTTGATCGATTTAACTGCATCGAGCAGAGCCACCGAAGTATGCGTCAGGCCGCCGGGGTTGATGATGACGGCATGCGCGCCGGTTTCGCTCGCCTCATGCAACCAGTCGATCAGATGCCCTTCGTGGTTGGACTGGCGGAAATCGATCTCGACATGCGCGCGCGTGGCGACATCGTCCATGCGTTCGGCGATGTCGTCCAATGTGTCATAGCCGTATATTTCCGGCTCGCGCTGCCCCAGCAAATTGAGGTTAGGGCCGTTGAGCACCCATATTTTCCGACCGTCGGTCATAAATTTCCCCTGTGGACCGGCTCGCTGTTGCGATGATGCGGCATCCGTCCCTATATGCACGGCCTTGATATGGTTGTTTTGGCGGAAGGTCCAGTGTGGTGGATTTGAAATTCGCATTCTCAGGGACACTAGTGTGAGCGTAGACGGCACGATTTCGATCCGGTTGAATGGCGAGCATCGCCGGGTGCGCGAAGGGCTGAGCCTTGCCGCGCTGGCGAGCGAACTCGGCTTCGTGCCCGAGAAGATAGCGGTGGAGCGCAATCTGGAAGTAGTGCCGCGCTCGACGCTGGGCAATGTGACTATAGAGGATGGCGACGAATTGGAGATCGTGCATTTCGTGGGCGGCGGAGATCATGCAGCGGGCGCGGGCGATAGCTGGAGCGTCGCGGGCAGGACATTCACGTCACGGCTGATCGTCGGCACCGGCAAATATAAGGATTTCGAACAGAACGCAGCGGCGGTCGCCGCTTCCGGGGCGGAGATCGTCACGGTCGCGGTGCGGCGGGTGAATGTGTCGGACCCCAAGGCGCCGATGCTGACGGACTATATCGACCCGAAAAAGATCACCTATCTGCCCAATACCGCCGGATGCTTCACTGGCGAGGAAGCGATCCGCACGCTGCGCCTCGCGCGCGAGGCGGGCGGCTGGGATCTGGTGAAGCTCGAAGTGCTGGGCGAGGCGCGCACGCTCTATCCCGATATGGTCGAGACGTTGCGGGCGACCGAGGTGCTGGCGAAAGAAGGCTTCAAGCCGATGGTCTATTGCGTCGATGATCCGATAGCGGCGAAGCGGCTGGAAAATGCGGGCGCGGTCGCCATCATGCCGCTGGGCGCGCCGATCGGATCGGGCCTTGGCATACAGAACAAGGTGACGATCCGCCTGATCGTCGAAGGAACCAGCCTGCCGGTGCTGGTCGATGCCGGAGTCGGTACCGCGTCCGAGGCGACGGTGGCGATGGAGCTGGGCTGCGCGGGCGTGCTGATGAACACCGCAATCGCCGAGGCGAAAAACCCCGTGCTGATGGCCCGCGCGATGAAGGCGGGTGTCGAGGCCGGGCGCATGGCCTATCTCGCCGGGCGCATGGGCAAGCGCATGTATGCCGATCCCTCAAGTCCGCTTGCGGGCTTGATCTGACGAGCGCGCGCCCACTTCAGGGCTGATCTGATACACAGGGCATTTGGACCCGATTTGCGCCAACGCCCGGAACATCGACCGGGCCCGACCGTTTCCCTTGCACCCCCAACGAAAAATCAGAGGAGTGTTCCATGGGTGAACTGATCGACAAGGCCAAAGGCAATGCCAATGAGGCCATCGGCAAGATGAAGCAAAAAAGCGACAATCCCGATACCCGCGATGAAGGTCGTGCACAGGAAGTGAAGGGCAAGGCCCAACAGCTTGGCGGCAAGGCCAAGGGCGCGCTGGGCGACGATATCTGAGCCAGCAAGTCTGACGTGAAGAGGGCCGTCCGGTCGGGCGGCCCTTTCTACATGAGTTCAAGTTCTAGATGAGTTCAGGTAGGGCCGATGCGCGTATGTCCAGACGGCTGGCCTGCTCGAAAATATGCAATATCAGCGGATCGGATTCCGCCGCACGTATTGCTACCTGAAATTCGACCGGCGCCATTTCCTTCGCTTCGGGAATCGGCACGAGTGATGTGTCGGCAATGTGCTGCTGCACCATGGAATGCGGAAATATGCCGATGCCACCCCCCGACAGCACGATATCGATCAAGGAGCGGACATTGTTGCACAGGTTGACCGAGCGGGCCGCTATGCCGGACTGGGCAATGGCGTCCTTCATGATCTGATAGAGCGGCGAATGGCTGGAAAGCGACCAGATTGGGGGCGCGTGCGATTGCTCTCCCCTCCGCATGTTCGCAAGATATTCCGGGCTGGCCAGCCACACCAGATCGACGCTGCCGATCGGCGTGGTCCTCAAAGCGGGATGGGCGATCCTGCCCGCCGCGAAAACCAGATCGGCCCGGCCGCTCAAGATTTGCTGGATCAGATCAGCGGTCAATGCGATCTCCATTTCCAGCGAGATTTTCGGCAGACGGTTTTGCAGATCGCTGATGAAACCGGGCAGACAGCTCGCCGCCGCGATCTCCCCGGCGCCAATACGCACCGTGCCAGTGGCCTCGGATATGTCGCCGCATTCCAGCAGCACCTTTTGAAACCGTGCCCACAAGGGTTCGCTCTCGCGCACAAGCTGTCTGCCCGCCGGGGTGAGCGTCATTATGCGTCCGTCGCGGCGGAATAGCGAGACGCCAAGATGGCTTTCCAGTTCGCGGATGCGGGCAGAAATGGTGGGCTGGGTGGTTTTCAACCGTTCCGCCGCCGCGCGGAAGGTGCCGAGCCGGGCGATCCAGAACAATGTTTCGAGATGATAAAAGGCGATACGATTGATAGGCATTGTTTATGTATATCGCAAAAAACAAATCGTTGGTAATGATGAATTATGCCCTTTATCAGAACCGCTTCCCGCGACAGGAAGGACAGGAATGTCAAAGAAACTTTACCCCGATGCTTCGGCAGCTCTCGAAGGCCTGCTGTTCGACGATATGCACATCTGCGCAGGCGGATTTGGCCTGTGCGGCATCCCCGAACGCCTGATCGACGCCATTCTTGCCGCTGGCACCAAGGGGCTTACCATAGCTTCCAATAATGCGGGTATCGATGGCGTAGGGTTGGGCAAGCTGCTGCGGGCACGGCAGGTGAAGAAGATGATCAGCTCTTATGTCGGCGAGAACAAGGAGTTCGAGCGGCAATATCTGTCCGGGGAGCTGGAAGTGGAATTCTGTCCGCAAGGCACCCTGGCCGAACGCTGCCGCGCCGGCGGTGCGGGTATTCCCGGTTTCTATACCAAGACAGGTGTTGGCACGCTGATCGCCGAGGGTAAGGAAGTGAAGAACTTCGACGGTCAGGACTATATCCTCGAGCGCGGCATTTTCGCCGATCTGGCGATCATCAAGGGATGGAAGGCGGACGAGGCGGGCAACCTCGTTTTCCGCAAGACCGCCCGCAACTTCAACCAGCCGATGGCTACCGCCGCGAAAATCTGCGTGGCGGAAGTCGAGGAAGTGGTGCCGACCGGCAGCCTCGATCCCGATTGCATCCATGTGCCCGGCATATACATCAAGCGGATGATCGTCGGCGCACCTTATGACAAGCAGATCGAGTTCCGCACCGTGCGCGAAAGGGAGACGGCATAATGACTGTTCATGATGGCCTCACCAAAGGATGGACCCGCGACCAGATGGCCGCCCGCGCGGCGCGCGAGCTGGAAGACGGCTTTTATGTGAACCTGGGCATTGGCATCCCGACCCTGGTGGCAAACCATGTGCCAGACGGCATGGAAGTGACGCTGCAATCGGAAAACGGCATGCTCGGCATCGGCCCGTTTCCCTATGAGGACGAGATCGACCCCGATCTGATCAACGCGGGCAAGCAGACGGTCAGCGAACTGCCCAAGACCGTATATTTCGGATCGGAAGAGAGTTTCGCCATGATCCGCGGCGGGCATATCAACCTTGCCGTGCTGGGGGCGATGGAAGTCGCCGAAAATGGCGATATCGCCAACTGGATGATCCCCGGCAAGATGATCAAGGGCATGGGCGGCGCGATGGACCTCGTCGCGGGCGTCAAGAAAATCATCGTCGTGATGGAGCATTGCAGCAAGAATGGCGATCCCAAGTTCATTCCGGCCTGCACCCTGCCGCTGACCGGCAAAAATGTGGTAGATATGATCATCACCGACCTCGCCGTGTTCCAGCGCCCGGATCATGACAGTCCGTTCAGGCTGATCGAAATGGCGCCGGGTGTCACCGCCGAAGAAATCGCGGCAAAGACGACAGCGCATTATATCGCCTGATTCCTGCACACGGGCGCATCAGAGGCTCGGTTCATTTTATGGGCCGAGCCTCTTTTGTTTGTCGCAAGATGCCGCTAGGGACGGCCGTATGACACAAGCACGCACATTATATGAGAAAATATGGGATGCGCATGTCGTCGAACGGCGTGCGGACGGGACCTGCCTGATCTATATCGACCGGCATCTCGTGCATGAGGTGACCAGCCCGCAGGCCTTTGAAGGCCTCCGCATGGCAGGGCGCAAGGTGCGCCGTCCCGATCTCACTCTGGCTGTGCCCGATCATAACCTGCCGACCACGGCGCGGCTGGATGCTGCGGGCCACCGCTTGCCGATCGCCGACATCGAAAGCGCGCAGCAACTGGCGGCGCTTGAACGCAATGCGCCTGAATTCGGCGTCAAATATATCGGACCGACTGATGCGGAGCAGGGTATCGTCCATGTCGTAGGTCCGGAACAGGGCTTCACGCTTCCCGGCACGACGCTTGTGTGCGGCGACAGTCATACTGCGGCTCATGGCGCGTTGGGTGCGCTGGCATTCGGCATTGGCACCAGCGAGGTCGAGCATGTGCTGGCGACACAGACGCTGCTGCTGAGTCCCAGCAAGACCATGGAAATCCGCGTCGAAGGGCGGTTGGGGCCGGGTGTCACGCCCAAGGATGTGATCCTGCATGTGATCGGCATCATCGGCACGGCAGGCGGCACGGGCCATGTGATCGAATATCGCGGCAACGTGTTCGAGGAAATGTCGATCGAGGGACGGCTCACCGTTTCCAACATGTCGATCGAGGGCGGCGCGCGCGCAGGGCTGTTCGCGCCCGATGACAAGACGTTCGCCTATCTCAAGGGTCGCCCGATGGCGCCCAAAGGTGCGGATTGGGACGCGGCGGTTGCCTATTGGCGCACCCTTGCGAGCGACGAAGGCGCGACTTTCGACAAATCGGTCGTGGTCGACGCCGCCGACATTGTGCCGAGCGTTACATGGGGCACCAGCCCTGAAGACGTCGTGCCGATCACCGGAACCGTGCCGTCGCCCGACAGCTTTGCCGATGCCTCCAAGCGCGCGGCGGCGGAAAAGGCGCTCGATTATATGGGCTTGACCGCCGGACAGCGGATGCAGGACGTGTTCATTGAGCATGTGTTCATCGGCAGTTGCACCAACAGCCGCATCGAGGATCTGCGCGCCGCAGCCGCGGTGGTGAAGGGACACAGGATTGCAGACCGCATCAAGCAGGCATTGATCGTGCCGGGGTCCGGCCTTGTGAAGCGTCAGGCGGAGGCCGAAGGACTGGATCGCATCTTCATCGACGCAGGTTTCGAATGGCGCGAGCCGGGCTGTTCCATGTGTCTGGGCATGAACCCGGACAAGGTGCCCGCAGGCGAACGGTGCGCATCGACTTCCAACCGCAATTTCATGGGGCGTCAGGGGCCGGGGGCGCGAACCCATCTTGTGTCGCCCGCGATGGCGGCAGCAGCGGCGATCACCGGGCATCTGACCGACATAAGAATATTTGCAGGAGAGGCAGCATGAAGGCGATATTCTGGTTGCTGACGGCGGGAGCCGTCGCCAGCGCGGTCATGGCGGGATCGCTCAGCCGTGCGGCGAGCGAAACGGTGCCAGTCAGCGCGATGCCGGAGGCGGCACGCTGATGGAGCCGATCAGGACCGTTGAAGGCCGCGCTTATCCGCTGGGCGTCAAGAATGTCGACACCGACATGATTATCGCGGCGAAATGGCTGAAAACCATCAGCCGCGCCGGGCTGGGCAAGGGCGCGTTCGAAGCCTTGCGACAGAGCCCCGACAATGTGTTCGACGATCCGGAATATGCGGGCAGCCCGATCCTGATCGCGGGCGACAATTTCGGCTGCGGGTCGAGCCGCGAACATGCTGCATGGGCGCTCAATGACATGGGCATTCAGGTGGTGATCGCGCCGAGCTTTTCGGACATATTTTCCAGCAATGCGTTCAAGAACGGCATATTGACGGTCGCCCTGCCGCAGGAGGCGATAGACCGGTTGATGGAGGTTGCGAAAACCGACCCGATCCATATCGACCTTGAAGCGCAGAGCGTGACCACGCCGTTTCAGGATCGCTTTGCCTTCGAGATCGACCCGTTTCGCAAGTCGTGCCTGCTGGGCGGACTGGACGAAATCGGCCTGACTCTGGCGCGCACCGAAAGCATCAATAGGTTCGAGAAGAAACGCTCCGAAACGCAGCCTTGGCTGACACCCGTGCTTGCCTGAAGGGTGCGCAACTCCTATTTATCTCATATGACAATCAACCGTATCGGAACCAGCCTATCATGACCGACTTCCAAGACCGTGAACGCGCATTCGAAGCCAAGTTCGCCCATGATGCGGAAATGCTGTTCCGCATTACCGCGCGACGCAACCGTCTGCTGGGCGAATGGGCGGGCGCGAAAATGGGCCTGACCGCCGCCGAAACGGATGCCTATGCCAAATCGGTGGTGCAGGCCGATTTCGAGGAGGCGGGCGACGAGGATGTTATCCGCAAGCTGGTGGGCGATCTGACCAGCGCGGGGATCGATGTCGATGAAGCGACCATTCGCGCGGCGCTGGAAGAACAGGCGGTGATTGCGCGGCGCATGTTCATCGAGCCGAAGGAATAAGGAAGCGATTATGGCGATGGCAGCCGACGATATCGTGGCGCTGATCCGCGCCGCGATCCCCGATGCGCAGGTTGAGATTACCGATCTGCGCGGCGATGGCGATCATTATGCCGCAAAAGTGGTGTCGGAGAGCTTTCGCGGCGTGCCGCGCGTGAAGCAGCATCAGGCGGTGTACGCCGCATTGGGCGGGCGCATGGGCGGTGTGCTTCATGCCTTGCAACTGACCACTGCCGCACCTAACTGATAGGATGCGGAGAGTGCCGCTTTTCAGGAGCCTAAAATGAGTCAGGAAGTCCAGTCGCGCATTGCGCAGATCGTTGCGGGCAATGATGTCGTGCTCTTCATGAAGGGTACGCCGCTGTTCCCGCAATGCGGCTTTTCCAGCCGCGCCATCGCCATTCTCGATCATCTCGGCGTTGCCTATGATACGGTCGACGTGTTGCAGGATCAGGAAGTTCGTCAGGGCATCAAGGAGTTTTCCGACTGGCCGACCATCCCGCAGCTTTATGTGAAGGGTGAATTCGTCGGTGGCAGCGACATCATGATGGAAATGTATGAGGCCGGCGAGCTGGAACAGATGCTGGTGCAGACAGGCGTTGCCCGCGCCCAGTGATCGCGCCTGAAGGTCGCTCGCTGTTTCTGTTTCGGGGGAACCGGGCGGGGGACGCGGGGCCGGAGACAAGGCCGCCAGCATCCCCCTGTGGGTCAAGTGGGTAGTGTCTGATACTACGCATGAGCCGTGCCAGTTTTCAGCGGTGACGCATTTCGGCGGCTTCCTATGGTTAACGGAATCTTCCGGCCTTTGCCGATTGTAAGAAATCCCGACATTTTTGCCCTATCGGACAATAAACCCGTTGCCCGGCTTGAATATTCCTGCGGGATCGGCACATGGAAGATATGAACCCGCCCTTCGACATGGATGCCCTGCCCACCGGCGAAGCGCTGCGCCTCTCGCCGCTGGTGCGCCGGGTGCTGGCGCCCAATCCTTCGCCCTTCACCTATACCGGCACGCAAAGCTATGTCGTGGGGCGCGACGATGTGGCGATCGTCGATCCCGGTCCGGCGGACGACGCGCATCTCGATGCCCTGATCGCGGCAATAGCGGGACGGCCGGTCCGTGCCATCCTGTGCACCCACACCCACCGTGACCATAGCCCGGCGGCCGCCCCGCTGGCGCAGCGCACGGGCGCGCCGATTATCGGCTGCGCGCCGCTCACGCTCGATGACGACGGACCGCGCGCCGACGCCGCCTTCGATGCCGAATATCGCCCGCACGATGTGCTCGACGACCATGCGACACTATCCGGCGATGGCTGGACATTGCAGGCGGTGGCGACGCCGGGGCATACCTCCAATCATCTCTGCTATGCGCTCAAGGAGGAACGCGGGCTGTTCACCGGCGATCATGTCATGGGCTGGTCCACGAGCGTCATATCACCGCCCGATGGCGACATGGCGGACTATATGCGTTCGATGCAGAAGCTGCTCGATCGGGACGATGTCGTTTATTATCCCGCCCATGGCGAGGCGGTGGAAACGCCGCAGCGCCTCGTGCGCGGCATGATGGGCCACCGCAAGAGCCGCGAGGGCCAGATATTGCGGCAACTGGAACATGCGCCCGAAGGCAGGCGGATCGCCGAGATGGTGCCGCATATGTATAAAGGGATCGACAAGCGGCTGCATCCTGCCGCTGCGCGCTCGGTGCTCGCGCATCTGCTTGACCTGGAGCAGCGCGGGCTGGCACATCATTTGACGGACGACATTTGGAGAATCGCCCCGTGATGAAAAAGCTGATCGTCCCGATCATTCTTGGCGTAGTGATGTTCGGGATTGCCTTTGGCGGGGCCTATTATTTCCATAATTATCAACAGGGCGCAACCGAACGGCAGATCAGGTCGGTGGCATCGGCCACGCTCGCGGACCTTCAGAAACAGGCGAAGCTGACCGCTTATGTCGCGCGCTTCGCGGCTGTCGTTTCCGCGAAAAGCGATGCACCGGAACAGGCCGATGCCATCCCTGCGCGCCTGTTCGTCATACCGGGCACGGTCAGCTATGATCTCAACCTCAGGGCGATCGGCGCGAAGGACATCGTCTGGCATGAGGCCGAAAACATGCTGTCCGTTAAAGTGCCGCCGCCGAAGGTTTCCGGGCCGGAACTGGCTGAAGATGATCTTCGTGTTTATGGCGCGGACGGATCGCTGCTGGCGACCGGTGCTGTCGGTGGCGTGCTGAGCGAGCATGTCCGCATCACCGCCAAGGTTTCGGTGCTGGAACAGGCGAAAGGCGAGAAAGCGATGCGCTCGGCGCGCGAGGCGATTCGCACGGTCATTGCGCGGGCCTTTACGGACGCGTTGCGCGCCGAGGGATTAAAGGCTGCGGTGAAAGTGAGCTTCGCCGATGAAAAGCCCAAAGCGGAAGAAGACGACGAAGGCCACGACGACTGAATGAAAATTCTGCCCTCCGTCGGGCGAAAGCGCAGCCTGCCTGCTTGATGCGCCGATGCTCGTTGAAAATATGGATCGAGGCCCATATGTCAAAATATCGGCAGCGCAGGACAGCCCGCTTGTGATAATAAGCTTATGGCTGGCCGGGTGCGGTCAATTGTCTTTATGCGGCCTGCTACATATCAGGCGGCTTCGAAAGGAAATATCATGACGGTGCAACCGGGAGAATCGCTCGCGGGCCTCGATCTGCTGGCCGAGATCGACCGGCTGAGGAAGGAACGCAACGCGATCATTCTCGCCCATTATTACCAGAAGCCGGAGATTCAGGATCTGGCCGATTTCGTCGGCGATTCGCTGGAGCTGTCGAAAAAGGCGGCAGCGACGGACGCGGACGTGATCGCCTTTTGCGGTGTGCGTTTCATGGCGGAAACGGCGAAGATTCTCTCGCCGGACAAAATCGTCGTGCTGCCGGATATGGATGCGGGGTGCAGCCTTGAGGATTCATGCCCGCCGGACCAGTTCAAGGCCTTCCGCGAGGCGCACCCGGATCATATCGCGCTCACCTACATCAATTGCTCGACAGAGGTGAAGGCGCTTTCCGACGTGATCGTCACCAGTTCGTCGGCCGAGAAAATCCTGAGCCAGATCCCGCCCGAACAGAAGATCATCTTCGGCCCCGACAAGCATCTGGGCGGCTATCTCGCGCGCAAGACCGGGCGCGACATGCTGCTCTGGCCCGGCGTATGCATCGTCCATGAGGCGTTCAGCGAGACCGAACTGCTCAAGCTGAAGACGGAATATCCCGATGCGCCGGTGGCGGCGCATCCGGAATGCCCGTTCTATATCCTCGACCATGCCGATTATGTCGGCTCGACCAGCGGCATATTGCAATATGCGAAGGATATGCCCGGCGATACGCTGATCGTCGCCACCGAGCCGCACATCATCCACCAGATGGAAAAGGCGGTGCCGGAAAAGAATTTCATCGGCGCGCCCGGTGCGGACGGCAACTGCAACTGCAACATCTGCCCCTATATGGCGCTCAACACGCTGGAAAAGCTCTACCTTGCGCTACGCGACCTGAAACCGCGCATCGAAATTGAAGAAGGGCTGCGCCTCGAAGCGAAGAAGAGCCTCGACCGGATGATCGAGATGGCTGGCGGCACCGTGGGGCAGGGCGATTTGGGGGCGCGGGTGTGATCTTCTCGCGCTCCAATTTCGATCTCCCCGGCTTCGACTTGTCCGCCTTCATCGCCTCGACGCTTGCCGAAGATCTTGGCGGTTCGTTGGGCGCGGGTGGGCGCGATGTTACATCGGAAAGCGTGATTCCGGCGGACGCGCGCTTTACCGGCGTGATGGACAGCCGTGATGCCGTGACGGTGGCGGGGTTGCCGCTGGCCGAGGCGTTTTTTCGCGCGCTCGACCCGGATGTCGAGATCGAAACCCTTGTCAATGAAGGCGAGAGCGTCCCCGCCGGGACCGACCTGATGCGCCTTTCCGGCAATGCTCGCGCACTGCTCACGGCGGAGCGCAGCGCGCTCAATACCGTCCAGCATCTCACTGGCATTGCGACGATGACGCGGGCCTATGTCGACAAGATTGCGGGCACCGGCGCGATTCTGCTCGACACGCGCAAGACTATTCCCGGCCTGCGCGTGCTGGAGAAATATGCAACGCGTATGGGCGGCGCGACCAATCACCGAATGGGGCTATGGGATGCGGCGATGATCAAGGACAATCACATCGCGGTGGCGGGCTCCGTGGGCGAAGCGGTGCGCCGTGCGGCAAGCGCGGGGATCGAGCGGATCATCGTCGAGGTGGACCGAGTGGACCAGATCGAACCGGCGCTGGCGGCGGGCGCGACGCATCTGCTGCTCGATAATATGGCGCTCTCCATTTTGCGCGGAGCGGTGACTTTGGTGGGCGGGCGCATGCCGACCGAGGCTTCGGGCGGGGTGCGGCTCGACACGATTCGCGCCATTGCGGAGACAGGCGTCACCTATATCAGCGTTGGGCGCCTGACGCAGAGCGCACCGGCGGCGGATATAGGCCTCGATTTCGTCAATGCCTGAAGCATCGGGTGGCGGATTGCCGCCCAGCGCGCGAATCAGGACAAGAACGACTTATACCAAGCTGCATTGATCGAAACCTATAGATTTTCGTCACCCCGGACTTGATCCGGGGTCCAGAGCCTCACAAAACTCCGCCTGAAATCCTGGATTCCCGCTTCCGCGGGGAATGATGAGTATGAGTCATAATCAACGCATGTTGGTATTATTGATTCGCAAGAATATGAGGGATTGGACCCCACCAGATGCGCCTGCGCGGATGGCCACTAAAGACTCGGCGGTTCGTGGGATCGAGATTGAAATGGTGGAGCCTAGCGGGATCGAACCGCGCCGGACGCGCCTGCGCGGATGGCCACTAAAGACTCAGCGGTTCGTGGGATCGAGGTTGAAATGGTGGAGCCTAGCGGGATCGAACCGCTGACCTCCTGCATGCCATGCAGGCGCTCTCCCAGCTGAGCTAAGGCCCCAGATCATTTCAGTTTCGCGCCGGTATGGGCCGGTGCGGGGAACTGCGCTTCTACCATCGAACGGCCCGGTTCCCAAGGGCCGCCTTGCTTGCGAGGCGCTGCCTTTAAGCGAGCAGCACCCCTAAATGCAAGCGGTTAATTGTCAATTATCGTCATCATTGTCATCGGCCCCGGCTTCGACGCCGAGATCGTCGTCGCCGCCCAGATCGACATCATTATCCGGCGAATCGCCATCGTCATCAACATCAATGTCGATGTCCAGATCGGTATCGGTATTGGCCAGATCGGTGTCGGCCTCTTCGACCTTCTTGGGCGCGACCTCTTCATAGGGAAGCGGCTGCTTGGATTTCAGAATCGGTTCTGGATCCCAGATCCCGCCGCAAGAAATGCAGGTGACCGGAGATTCATTGCCAAGATCGTAAAAGCGCGTTGCGCATTTCGGGCAAGTTCGTTTCGTGCCCCATTCAGGCTTCACCATGTGCCGCCTTCCATCCTTTTTCTATACCAGTTTTCTATACTGGCGCATTCGTCAAAGCTGCGCTGCGGCGTGTTCCACAGCGCGAAGTGACGCGCGCCTTGCCATAGCATTGTCGCGCTGTCAAAAGCCGGTGCGAAATTAATGCAAGAAAGTCCATTTTCCTGATGACCCTGTCCGCCGTTTCCGATCCAGAACCCACAACTTTCCGCGCGCCTGCTGGCGGGCTGTCGGGTAGTGTTGCCGTGCCGGGGGACAAGAGCATATCGCATCGCGCCCTGATGTTTTCGGCGCTCGCGGTGGGGCGCAGCCGGGTTGAAGGACTGCTGGAGGGCGAAGATGTGCTGGCGACGGCCGCCGCGCTGCGCGCCATGGGTGCGCGGATAGAGCGCGACGCGGATGGCATCTGGCATATCGATGGCGTGGGGGTGGGCGGCTTGCTGCAACCGGAAACCGCGCTCGACATGGGCAATAGTGGCACATCGACGCGGCTCCTGATGGGTTTGCTGGCGAGTCACGATCTCACCGCGACCTTTGTCGGCGACGCTTCGCTGAGTAAACGGCCGATGGGACGGGTGATTACGCCGTTGTCGCTGATGGGGGCGGAGTTTACGGCAAGCCCCGGCGCCAGCAACAGCCAGACTTTGCCGCTGACGATGCGCGGCCTCGTGCCCGCCGTGCCGATAGAATATCGCCTGCCGGTCGCGTCGGCGCAGGTGAAATCGGCGGTGCTGCTCGCGGGCCTCAACACGCCGGGCATCACGCGGGTGATCGAACCGGAGGCGACGCGCGATCATAGCGAGCGTATGTTGCAGGGTTTCGGTGCGGAATTGACCATCGAGCAGGAGGGGGAGGGTGCCCGAATCATTGCGATTCGCGGCGAGGCGGAGCTGAAGCCGCAGAATATCCTTGTGCCCGGTGATCCGTCGTCCGCGGCTTTCCCGATTGTCGCGGCGCTGATCGTGCCGGGCTCCGATGTAACGATCGCCGGGGTCGGCATCAACGATACGCGGATCGGGCTCATCAAGCTGCTCAGGGACATGGGCGGCAATATCACATTGCTCAATGAGCGCGTTGCGGGCGGCGAGCCGGTCGCGGACATTCGCGTGCGCGCTTCGGTGCTCAATGCGGTTGACAACGATCCCGCCGAAGTTCCCTCGATGGTGGATGAATTCCCCATTGCCTTCATTGCCGCCGCGCTGGCCAAAGGGCGCAGCACATTTCGCGGCCTCGAAGAGCTGCGCGTCAAGGAAAGCGATCGCATCGCCGTGATGGCGGAAGGCTTGCGCCAGATCGGCGCACGGATCGAGGAGACGCCCGATGGGCTGATCGTCGAGGGCAGTGGGGGAGAACCGCTTTCCGGCGGCGGCCCGATAGCAACCTATCTCGATCACCGCATCGCCATGAGCTTTGCGGTGGCGGGGCTGGCGAGCCGCAACGGCGTGACCATCGACGACATGCGCCCGGTGGCCACCAGCTTTCCGGGCTTTACGGATGTGCTTGCCGCGCTTGGTGCGGCGCAATGACTGGCACGCTCGCCAATGTCATCGGCCTGATTGGCAGCGCCCTGTTCATCGCCGCCTTCGCTTATAGCAATATAACGCGCTCGATGAATTTCTTGCTGTTCAACTTGATGAACCTGATCGGTGCACTTCTCCTCATTGCCTCTCTCACTGTTCACTTCAATCTGGCGGCGATGGTGCTGGAAATTGCCTGGGCCGCCATCGCCACCCTGGGTTTGGTAAAAGTATGGCTGACGAGGGAAAGAACATGATTATCGCCGTCGATGGCCCGGCAGCATCCGGCAAGGGCACGATAGCGCGTGCGTTGGCGGCGCATTATCGCCTGCCGCATCTCGATACCGGGCTGCTCTATCGCGCGGTAGCGCTCAGCCTCAAGCGCGCGGGCGGCGATCCGGCAAGCGAGGAGAATGCCCTGCAGGCGGCGGGCTTTCCCGACAATCTGCTCGCCGATCCGGAGTTGCGGACCGAGGCAACGGGATCGCTCGCATCGCGCCTGTCCGCTTATCCTTCGGTGCGCGCTGCGCTGATGGAGCGGCAGCGTGCTTTCGCGCATCAGGCGGGCGGCGCGGTGCTGGACGGGCGAGACATCGGCACCGTCATCGTGCCTGATGCCGACGCCAAGCTCTATGTGGCCGCTTCGCCATTCGTGCGGGCGCAGCGCCGCGCTGCCGAGATGGAAACACATGGGCAGGCCGCCGACGTTGCCGCGATGGAGGCCGAAATTGCCGCGCGCGATGCCCGCGACATGGGGCGGGACAATGCCCCCTTGATGCAGGCGGACGATGCGGACTTGCTAGATACGAGCGAATTGACTATAGCCGATGCCGTCCAAAGGGCGATTGCCTTGGTGGATGCACGGTTGGGACGTCACCAAATAAAGTGACGCGGCGAGGCGCACGGAGATTCCGCGCGCCCTTTTCGCTTTGCCGTCATATCCATCATGGCCATGGCCCGGCGGATGCCCATATGACGTGAGGTCATACGGGCAGTATGGCCAAAGACCTCCGGAGACAACCGGATGGCCAGCAATGACGTGAAAAAGGACTAATCTATGGCCTCTACGGCATTTCCGTCGCGTGATGATTTCGCGGCGCTTCTCAATGAATCTCTCGGTGGCGAAGATGGCGGCTTTGAAGGCCGCGTCGTAAAGGGCACCGTTACCGGCATCGAAAACGACATGGCGCTGATCGACGTCGGTCTCAAGAGCGAAGGCCGCGTGCCGCTGCGCGAATTCGCAATGCCGGGCCAGAAGGCAGACATCAAGGTCGGCGACGAAGTCGAAGTCTATGTCGATCGCGTTGAAAACGCCCATGGCGAAGCGATGCTGTCGCGCGACCGCGCCCGCCGCGAAGCCGCATGGGACAAGCTCGAATCCGAGTTCACAGAAAGCGCCCGTGTCGAGGGTGTCATCTTCGGCCGCGTCAAGGGTGGCTTCACCGTCGATCTCGACGGCGCCGTGGCGTTCCTGCCCGGCAGCCAGGTCGATATCCGCCCGGTGCGCGATGTCACGCCGCTGATGGACATTCCGCAGCCTTTCCAGATCCTCAAAATGGATCGCCGCCGTGGCAACATCGTCGTGTCGCGCCGTGCCATTCTCGAAGAAACCCGCGCCGAACAGCGCAGCGGCCTCATCCAGACGCTGGCCGAGGGCCAGATCATCGAAGGCGTCGTCAAGAACATCACCGATTATGGCGCGTTCGTCGATCTGGGCGGCATTGACGGCCTGCTGCATGTCACCGATCTCAGCTACAAGCGCATCAATCATCCCAATGAGATGATCAATATCGGCGATGTCGTAAAGGTGCAGATCATCCGCATCAACCGCGACACCCAGCGCATCAGCCTCGGCATGAAGCAGCTGGAAAGCGATCCGTGGGAAGGCGCCGGCGCCAAATATCCGATCGGTGCGAAGCTTTCGGGCCGCGTCACCAACATCACCGAATATGGTGCGTTCGTCGAACTGGAGCCGGGCATCGAGGGCCTCGTCCATGTTTCGGAAATGAGCTGGACCAAGAAAAACGTTCATCCCGGCAAGATCGTTTCGACCAGCCAGGAAGTCGAAGTCCTCGTTCTCGAAGTCGACAGCGACAAGCGTCGCATCAGCCTGGGCCTCAAGCAGGCGCAGAACAACCCCTGGGACAGCTTCGCCGAGCGCCATCCGATCGGCACCGAAGTCGAAGGCGAAGTCAAGAACGCCACCGAATTCGGCCTGTTCATCGGCCTCGAAGGGGATGTGGACGGCATGGTTCATATGTCGGACATCGCCTGGGGCATTTCCGGCGAAGACGCGCTCAACCTGCATCGCAAGGGCGAGATGGTCAAAGCCGTCGTGCTCGATATCGATGTCGAGAAAGAACGCATCAGCCTTGGCATGAAGCAGCTTGAAAAGGGTGCGCCAAGTGCGTCCGCCGCCGCTGGCTCTGGCCTGAACAAGAACCAGACCGTTACTGTCACTGTGCTTGAAGTGCGCGATGGCGGACTTGAAGTGCAGGCGGGCGAAGACGGTGTGACCGGCTTCATCAAGCGTGGCGATCTGGGCCGTGACCGCGATGAACAGCGCACGGAGCGCTTTCAGCCGGGACAGAAATTCGATGCGATGGTTATCGGTTTCGACCGCAGCAAGAAGCCGAATTTCTCGGTCAAGGCGCTTCAGATCGCCGAAGAGAAGCAGGCCGTTGCACAATATGGTTCGTCGGATAGCGGCGCGTCGCTCGGTGACATCCTGGGTGAAGCGCTGAAGGCCAAGAACGAAGCCTAATATAAACTTCAGTATAAATGGAATCCCGCTGCGATTAAGTCGCGGCGGGATTTTCTTATGATGACCAATATATCCTATTTTACGATAATGAACAAAATAGACGACGGAATATATCAACAAGAGACATATTAAGGATTATTGTCATTTGGAGATCAGTTGCGTAATAGGGACTGACCGGCAAAAGTGGGACTGCCGGTACAAGGAGGATAAATGATCCGTTCCGAACTGATTCAACGTCTTGCCGAAGAGAACAGCGACCTGACCCTTGCTGAGGTCGAACGAATTGTAGAGATTTTCTTTTCGGAGATAACAGCGCAACTTGCCCAAGGGGGGCGTGTCGAACTGCGGGGGTTTGGTGCGTTCACGACGCGAACACGCGATGCGCGCACGGGCCGCAATCCACGGACGGGCGAAGCGGTGCCGATTGACGCGAAGAAGGTGCCCTTCTTCAAGCCGGGCAAGGAAATCAGGGAAAGACTGAATACGAAATAGCCGGGGTCTGGTCGCATCCGTCCGCCAGCTATTCTGTCCTATCCTAATTCGCAGACACATCTATCGGATTGCGTAGTCCTTTGCGGCTGTAACAGAGACGCGCTTGACGTGGCGCGTTTGTGGTTGCAGTGCGTCGGGCACCGGCTTTGGGCGGCATATATGCGCCCCCTGCGGACGTGGCGAAACCGGTAGACGCAGCGGACTTAAAATCCGCTTCCCATTTGGGAGTGCGGGTTCGAGTCCCGCCGTCCGCACCATTTTTATGGGTCTTCAGCAAGGCCGTGGCGGCGGCTTTGGCTTCCTTTGCGTCAAGCAGCCTGCCATTCGGCCTTGCGAACCCTTACTTGGCCTAATTGATGCCGTTCGGAAGAGGCTTTGGCTTATGCGCTGGTGTCCGCCGTCCCGCTTCGCCGGGTATGCTGGCCATGCGCGATTCTTTGGCAATGAAAGCGCCAAGCGGCTTGGCTCGAGGAGCCGGGCGCGATAGGTAGGCATCCATGATGCCAGTCCTTCATAGAAATTGTCCCCGATGATGCCGCGCAAGACCCTGCGCATTGTTTTTGCTGCACTTCTGTTGTCGCCCATAGGCGGCTGCGGCGACGGCAGCGATGATGGGCCGATCGAAGTCAGCGTGATCGGAAAACCCGACCAAATCTCCGCTCCGCTTGCAAATCTGGCGAGCGATGCAGGCAAGGTGGCATTCGGAGCAACGGCGCGGGGCCTGGTAACCTACGACAATAATGGCGCTGTCGTTCCCGCTCTGGCGCAGCGCTGGATCGTTGTGGATGACGGCAAAAGCTATATTTTTCGCCTGCGCCGCGCGCGCTGGGCCAATGGCGAACGTGTCGATGCGCGCGATGTGAGGCAATTGCTGCGCAAACATATTCGCGCTGCGGTGGCGCAAGATCCATACGGGCCTCTGGCGTCGGTTACCGAAGTGCTGGCGATGACGGCGGACGTAATCGAGATCAGGCTCCAGTCGCCGCAGCCCGATTTCCTGCTGGCACTGGCCCAACCGGAAATGGGCATTGCCCAGCCGGATGGAGGGAGTGGACCCTATCGCCAGGCAGAGGCGAATGATGATCCCGGTGCGATATTGCTGGCGCCTGCGGCGAGTATGGCGGATCCGGAAGCGCGCCCGGCGGATAGATCGAAGCGCATATTGCGGTCGGAACGCCCCGCTGCGGCCATTATCCGCTTTGAACGGGGAGAGGCCGACATGATGCTCGGCGGGCGGCTTGCTGATCTGCCTTACATCTCATTGGCGGAGGTGGATCGCAATTCGGTGCGTTTCGATCCGGTGCAGGGGGTGTTCGGGCTGGCCTTGTCGCCGAAAACTCCCTTGTTTGACGATCCCAATGTGCGCGAAGCGCTTGCGATGGCCGTGGAGCGGGAATCCATCATCGCCTATTTCGAGATGAACCGCTGGAAAATCGCCAACCAGATAATACCGCAGCAATTCGATCTGCCCCATCCGCCGACGGCGCCCGCATGGGACAGGATGACGATGGAGGAGCGCCGCAACCGGGCTTCGGGCGTGATTACCCGCTGGCGCGCCCAGCATGGCGGCAAGCCGGTGACGCTCGGTATTGCCTTGCCTGAGGGGCCGGGCATGCAATTGCTCTTTCTCGCGCTCAAGATGCAATTCCGGGCCATCGGTATCGAAATCGAACAGGTCAGCGAAAAGGCCGATCTGATACTGATCGACGAGATCGCACCCTATGATGGCGCAAGCTGGTATCTGGGGCGGCTGAGTTGCGCGCGGCAGGTGCATTGCAGCAAGGAAGCGGAAGAGCTGTTGCGATCCTCATTGTCGGCCGCAACCATGGCGGAACGAACGGAGTTTCTGGGGCAGGCCGAGCCGTTGATACAGGCGCATAACGGGTTCATTCCGCTGGCGGCGCCGGTGCGCTGGTCGCTGGTGCGGCCACAGCTTGACGATTATCAGCCTTCCCAGCGCAATTATCACGATCTGCGCTGGCTGGAAAAATAGACGATCGGGCGACTTGCCTGCTATATCCTAATGTCCCCATGGCCGCTGGCGGAACCATTTGGTGATAATATATTTGGTGCCGACCCGCACTTTCATGCCATGATGCATGCTGTCCGGGTTGGGGGTGCCGTCGGGGCGGCAATTGTTCCAGAGCAGCATCTTGCCGGTCTGCGGATGCAGCGTCTTGCCGATCTTGGTGAAACGGGTCGCGCCGCCGGCCTGCGGTTCGTTGAGATAGATCATTGCGGTCCAGGTGCGATTGCCCGCAACCGAACAGAATTTCTGAAAATCCGGTCCATGGGGTTCGAAATAATCGGTATGCGCCTTGAATTCCTGCCCCGGCGCATAGCGTTGCCCCTGTATCGGCTCGCCATAGGCCGGATCGATGCCGAGATAGGCGGAGATGCGCGCGTCTATTCCCGCAATGAACGGATCGGCATTGTCGAGATCGCACGTCTCGCTGGTGCGGAACGCCGTGTCGCCATTGGGGTCCGCAATGGTGGAGGGGCGGCGCTGCGCGTCAATCCGCTCCATAAGGGATGCACATTCCTCGGCATCCAGGAAATTCTTCTGCTGGAACAGCAGCAAAGACCGATGGGGAAAACGCTGAATATGTTGATGGTTGCTGATTCGCGCCGGGTCGGCATTGGGCGCGGGAGGAGTGATGATCCAGTCTGGCACGGCAATTCTTCACAGGATTTGTTGGCTATGGAGCCATCTTGGCGGCATGAGAACGACATTGGCAAGGCGAAATATTTCCGTCATAAACCTGTCATCCTAACGTAATGATCCGGCCCTAGCGGGGGCGTGCTTCCTGGGAGTGAAAGCCATTGAAACCGGCCTGGTTCATCGAAACTATGCGGAATACGGCGGGCCGGACAAGGCTGGGCTGGCCGCGCCTGCTGGAATTGACTCTAGTCGCGCTGTTGATCGTGCAGTGCGTGCGGTTGTTGTGGACCGCAGTGACGCCGGTCGGGCCGTTTGATGAATGGCGCGGGCGGCATGCGGAAATCATGCCCGCAGAAATGCGCACCAGCCTGTTCCGCAGCTTCGATGCCTTTTACCCCGCGCCCGTCGCCGGTGCTCCCGCGCAAAATGTCACATCCTTGGCGCTCACCCTTTACGGCATCCGCGTCAATGAAGGATCGGGGCAGGGGTCGGCGATCATCGCTGGCGCCGATGGCGTGCAGGGCAGCTATGCCGTTGGAGATGAAGTGACCTCGGGCGTGATATTGAAGGCCGTGGCGTTCGATCATGTGGTGATTGACCGGGGCGGGATAGAAGAAAGCATTTTCCTCGATCAATCCAGCCCCGTGACTCCGGTCGCGCCCGCTTCGGATGCCGAGGGAGCGCCACCCGCGGTTCCCATCGCGGCGGCGGCATTGTCGCCGGCCCAACCGGATGCGGGCGGCCTGACGGTTGAAAAGCTCAAGGCCGGTGTCGATTTCGCGCCGCGCACCAGCAATGGCCGTATTACCGGGCTGGTCGTGACGTCCAAAGGCCCGGGCTTTGCCGCGGCAGGTTTTCGCGGCGGAGATGTCGTGACACAGATCAATGGCAGGTCCATCAGCTCCGCCGATGATCTCGCGGTGTTGCAGCGGGCATTGGCCCCCGGCGCGCGTATCAGCCTGATGGTGGAACGGGGCGCCGATGTGGTGCCCATAGCAATGACAATACAGGGACAATGATGCAAAAGAAGCTGTTCAGGCTCACGACCGCGCTCGCTCTGGGTTGCGTTTCGGTTCTGCCCATGGGCGCGCCGCTGTTGGCGCAGCAGACGCTCAATGTGCGCGATGCCGATATTCGCGCTTTCATTCAGGATGCCGCGCGGGTGACGGGTCGCACCTTCATCATCGACAACCGGGTACAGGGCAAGGTGTCGGTGGTGACCGACCGGCCGCTTTCGCGTTCCGAATATTTCGAAATATTCCTCTCGACCCTGCGCGCCAATGGCCTTGTCGCGGTTCCTGCACCGGGCGGCGCCTATCGTATACAGCCCTCCGATAATGCGGCGGGGCAACCCGGCAGCGTGGGCCGGGGGGCAAACCGCAACCAGTTCGTGACCGAAGTATTCCGCCTGCACTCGATCGATGCCGCCTCGGCGCTCGATACGCTGCGGCCGCTGGTGAGCAAGGACGGATCGGTTACGGCCAACCGGAGCGGCAACAGCATCGTCGTGGCCGACTATGCCGATAATATCAGCCGTATTCGCCAGATATTGAACCAGCTCGACCGCGACAGCGCGGCGACGCAGATGGTTGCCCTGAAAAATGCGGGCGCGCGCGAGGTAGCCACCTCGTTGCAGGCGTTGATGGCGGGGGGCGGCGAGGGCAATGTCGCGGCGGCCACCGTCGTGGCAGTCGATGCGAGCAACAGCATTGCCATTCGCGGCCAGCCCGGCGCGGTGGCGCGCCTCGCGCAAATGGCGCGCGATCTCGACAAACAGGCCGCGAGCGGAACCGAAATTCGCGTCTATTGGCTCGAACATGCCGATGCGGAAAAGCTGCTGCCGGTGCTTCAGCAATTGCTGGGGCAAGGCGGCGGAGTCGTTGCGGCATCCAGCACGAGCGGGGGCGGCGATGGCGCGGTCCCATCCGCTCCGACCCCTGTAGCGGCGGCATCCTCCTCATCCGGCGGCATTGCGCGCAGCGGACCGGCGATCGTGACCCGCTACGAAGGAGCCAATGCCATCGTGGTGGCGGCGAACAGCGATGTTCAGCGCATGATCGGCGAAACCGTCCGCCAGCTTGATACACGGCGCGAACAGGTGCTGGTCGAGGCGATTATCGTCGAGATCGGCGATGTGGCGGCGAAACAGCTTGGCGTGCAATATCTGCTGGGCAGCACGGAGACGGGTTTTGCCGCGACCAATTACAGCAATGCACAGCCCAATATCCTTACGCTGGGCGGGGCCTATGCTTCGACCAGGCTTGGTACAACCACGACCAAGGTGACGGCGGCGGACGGAACCGTGACCGAAACGACGACGACCACGAACAGCGGTCTTTCCAGCACCCTGCAACAGGCGGCGGTGGACTCGCTGCTGGCGGCGCGCGGCGGCTTTGGCGGGATCGCCACGCAGATCGGCAAGAACGGTTTTTTTGGCGCGATCATCAATGCCGTGAAGTCCGATACCGATAGCAATATCCTGTCCACCCCGTCGGTCCTGACGCTCGATAATCAGAAGGCGTCAATATTGGTGGGGCAGGAAGTGCCGATCACCACCGGCGAAGCGCTATCGCAGAATTTCGACAATCAGTTCCGCACGGTGCAGCGCCAGAATGTCGGTATCCAGCTCGAAGTGCGGCCGCAAATCAATGCGGGCGGCGCGATCAAGCTGTTCCTGCGACAGGAAGTTTCCAGCATCGCCGGGCCGGTGTCGAACAATTCGAGCGACCTCATCATCAACAAGCGTGAGATCGAGACGACGGTGACGGTCGATGATGGCGAGATATTGGCGCTGGGCGGGCTGCTTGATGATAATGAGCGCAAGACGATAGAGCGCATCCCGCTGCTGTCGGACATTCCGGGCATCGGTGAGCTGTTCAAATCGCGCAGCAAGAGCCGCACCAAGACGAACCTGATGGTTTTCATCCGCCCGACCATATTGCGCAGCAAGGAAGATGCGGCGCGCCTGACGGCACAGCGTTATGGCTATGTGCGCGGCCAGCAGCTGCTCAAGAATCCGAAGGCCGAACCGAGTATCGATGAACTGGTGCGCGATTATATGGGCGCGGTGCCGCCGGGCTATGTCGCGCCGGTAGAACCGAGCGATCAAGTGGTCGCAGGGGGCATCGAGACGCCGCAGGTGCGGCAGTCGACGAGTGTTGTCCGCCCGGTCGATGTCGCGCCCAGCGAGGCCAATACAAAATGATAGCCGAGGGCAATTCCGGCCCAGGATCCGATGACGCGCCTCTGGCGAACGTTGCGGGCGAGGAGGCGCTTTCGCTCTCGCCGCTGCCGCCCCCGCGTGCGGTCGATATTCCCTATGCCTTTGCGCGCGCGAATGGCGTGGTGCTGGTCGGGCAGGGGGAGGACGGCCGGGCGCGGGTCGCGTTTCGTGAAGGCGGCGATCCGGTAACGCTGCTGGAAGTGCGGCGGCATTTTGCCGAGAGCTTCGACGTTGTGTTCGTCGACAAGGCACAGTTCGAACGGCACTTGTCCGAGCATTATGCGATGGACGGCAGCGCGGCGGCAATGGCCGGTTCCATGCAGGTCGGTGAGGATGAGCTGGATCTGATCGCGGGCGACATTCCGACCGCCGAAGACCTGCTCGACAGCGCCGACGATGCTCCCGCCATCCGCCTCATCAACGGCATCATCGCCGAGGCCGCGCGGCAGGGCGTCTCCGATATTCACGTCGAGCCTTATGAGACCGGCCTGATCGTGCGTATGCGCATCGATGGCGTGCTGCGCGAGACGCTGCGCATGCCTCCGCATGTCGCCCCCGTGCTGGTCAGCCGCATCAAGGTGATGGCGCGGCTCGACATTGCCGAGCGGCGCGTGCCGCAGGACGGGCGCATCGGCCTGACCTTGGGCGGCAAGCTGCTCGATGTGCGCGTTTCGACATTGCCCAGCCGCGCGGGTGAGCGGGTCGTTCTGCGTATCCTCGACAAGGAAAACGCCGGCATTTCACTCGATGTGCTGGGCATGACAGGCGAAGCGGACCGGATTTTCCGCGAGGCGCTGCACGAGCCCAATGGCATCATTCTCGTCACCGGCCCTACCGGCAGCGGCAAGACGACGACGCTCTATGCGGGTCTGCGCGAGTTGAATGACGGCAGCCGCAATATCCTCACCGTCGAGGATCCGGTCGAATATGCGATGGAAGGCATCGGCCAGACGCAGGTGAACGCCAAGGTCGGCCTCACCTTCGCGGCAGGTTTGCGCGCGATCCTGCGGCAAGACCCGGATGTGGTGATGGTCGGCGAAATCCGCGACCGCGAGACGGCGGACATCGCCGTGCAGGCATCGCTCACCGGCCATCTCGTGCTCTCGACCGTGCATACCAATGATGCGGTCGGCGCGATCACGCGCCTGCGCGACATGAAGATCGAGCCGTTCCTGCTCGCTTCGACCCTGCGCGCGGTGATCGCGCAGCGGCTGGTGCGCCGTCTGTGTCCCAGTTGCCGCGAGCCGGTGCAGGCCGACAAATCGGTGTGTGCGCTGCTGGGCCTCGATCTCGGCTCGGTGATCTATCATGCGAAAGGCTGTCCTGATTGCAGCAATAGCGGCTATAAAGGCCGGATCGGCGTGTTCGAATGCATCCGCATCGATGATACCATCCGCCGCCTCATTAACGATGGCTGCGATGAGCCGATGATCGCGCGGCAGGCGTTCCTCAATACGCCCAATCTTGGCTCGGCGGCGCGGGCGCTGGTGCGCGCGGGCGAAACCTCGCCCGAAGAAGCCATTCGCATTTCGCGGCGCGAAGACAGCATCAGCATCGAGGATGTCGATGCCGGATTATGAGTATCTGGTGATCGATGCCGCCGGGCGGGAAAAGGCTGGTCGCCAGCGCGCCGCAAGCGCGGACGAGGCGCGGGCGCAACTTATTGCGAAAAAACTGTTCGTGGTGCGGATCGAGCCGGCGGCGGCGGCCGAACGGGATTCGCGCGGCACGGCGCTGTTCTCGCGCGGCAAAAAGCTGTCGCACAAGGAGCTGACGCTTTTCACCCGGCAATTGTCCACGCTGTCGCAGGTTAGCCCCTTGGAGGAATGTCTGCGCACGATAGCGCGGCAAAGCGAGGCGGACCATGTGCGCGCGATCATTTCTGCCGTGCATGGCGGCGTGATGGAGGGGCGCAGGCTGGCCGAGGCGATGGGGGCGGA